>JACCDU010364605.1_pt1 | contig 55649 bp, 59 predicted proteins | sample 7446081 | NCBI WGS metagenome assembly JACCDU01 (sample SAMN15323447, study PRJNA562643) | freshwater metagenome | isolation source: river surface water | place: USA:Blue River Watershed | collected 2017-08-17 | reverse complement strand
GTTTATAGAAGTATGTGCAGGAGGTGGTGGATTAAGTTGTGGGTTAATTAAAGCAGGGATGACACCTCTGTTATTAAATGATAATAATAAAGATTGTTGTAAAACATTACTAAAAAATCATCCTTCAATAAATGTTATATGTGACTCTATGGACAAAATAGATTATACAAACTACGTTGGTAAAGTAGATTTATTAACAGGAGGTGTTCCTTGTCAATCTTTTTCACAAGCTGGATTAAGAAAAGGTCTTGACGATGCCCGTGGAAACTTGATGTTCAAATTCATTGATATATTAAATTTAATAACACCGAAATTATTTATGATTGAAAATGTTAAAGGCTTATTAACACATAATAACGGTAACACTATTAAAATAATTATAGATGCGTTAAATAAAAATGACTTGTATAATATTACATACAAATGTTTAGATGCTTCAAAGTATGATGTTCCACAAAAAAGAGAACGAGTTTTTATAGTAGGTGTATTAAAAAGTTTAAATTGTCATTTTAAATTTCCAGAAGAAAGTAAAAATAAAAAAGTATTGAAAGATGTATTAATTAATGTTCCGCAATCAAATGGATTGAAATATAGTGAAAAAAAACAAAACCTGTTTAAAAGTATTCCACAAGGAGGATGTTGGGTTAATTTACCAGAAAATTTACAAAAAGAATATTTAGGAAATAGTTATTATTCAGGTGGAGGGAAACGAGGAATTTTATATCGCCTATCTATGGAAAAACCATCGTTGACATTATTATGCACACCATCTCAAAAACAAACAGAACGTTGTCATCCCATAGAAGAAAGACCATTAACAATACGTGAATACGCAAGAATTCAAACATTTGATGATGATTATGAATTTATAGGAAGTATTAACTCTCAATATAAACAAATTGGAAACGCTGTTCCAGTTGAATTAGCAAAACACATTGGTGCATCATTATTGAAATGTTTATTTTGAATATTTATGAAGTGTATTTTTAATGAATTCTATAATTTTTTTAGTGTTTTCACCAAATACAAATTTTAAAAATTCAAATCCAACTTGATGTTCTATTTCAATTCCGTTATAATTTATTTTTTTATACCAACCTCTTAATGTTTTAATTTCTGTATTATCATTTATATTAGCGTAAATACATTTATAATCTGGATTTTTTAGTTTGAATTTTGCTAATTTATCAAAATTAGTTTTTCTTGAAGATGCATTATCAGTATTTGTTCTATTTTTAAGTTCTATAGCCACTTTTCTTGAAGTAGATAAAATATCTAATCCTGTTTCGTGACCATTCTTCAAATTAATAAAATTATCATAATTTCCTATCATTTCTTGCCAAATTTCACCAATTTTCATCTGGTGTTGTTTATATTTTAATACTAATAATTTATTCAATTTTGAATTATCACTATCCAGTATGTCATATGTAATTTTTACATTTTCTTGTCTCTCCATAATATTTTTAATTATAATTTCCATTTTTTCAAAATATTCTGTTGTCATTCTTTTATAAACGTTTTTTTCAATAATTTAATTATTTTCATTTTTTTCCAAATAAACATAAATAATTAAATATATTCTTAAAAAATGAATTTTAAAATTAAAATTCATAAAATAAATTGTGGCATTATGGGTATTGATTATGAAAATATTTTGATGTATGGTTCAATATTTTCATATAAAGAATTGGAAAATATAAAAAAGTTTGAAATGTACACAGAAGACTCAATGCGATATACATGGGAAGAAACATCTAATTATTTGGATTTGGAATTAAAAATTTTAAGTCCGTATTATGATTGTGATGATTTTGATACAAAATATATTATAGGAAAAACTATAAAATCAAACGAAATTAATACATTATCGGATATTGAACGTGAAAATATACATTTACAAATATTAAATTTTTGTAAAGAATATAAATTATTAACTCCTAATTTTTATTTAATTAGTGGTGTACATGTTTATTAAATAAAATTATTATTAGATTTAAATCAGTTAAATATCGATTTATTTCCGTTTTTTGTCCCCTTTTCAACTTACGGATAAAACACTTGAAAATTTATGCATAAATGACGTAAAAAGTGATCCTTTGACATTTTAGTATTTTTATTATAAAAAAATAAAAATAATAATCTTAAACTAATTCACTTTGTGCTTTTTTAAAATTTTATACTTATCTTCTGGGAGAATGTTGTTTAAATTTTTACATTTTACAACATGATTTAATAATTTATTTTCCTTTACATACTCTAAAAATTCGCCTTCTGCATATTCTTTACTTTCCTCTATTAGTTTTCGTCCAACACTGGTTACAATACTCCCTAATTCCTTTAAAATTAAATTTCCTCTTCCTCTTCCCAAAAAGCCGTAAGTTGAATTTAATGAAATTTTAATTGCAAGCTGAGTTGAATCTAAAATATCTGCAAGTAATTTATTTCCAGAAAGTATTGCCTCATTCATTTGTTTTTTAACCTTTTTTCTTTCACTATATAATTCAACTAATAATGCAGGTAATACTCCTACATTCTGTTTAACACCACTTTCATCAATATGTGGTTGTACTATTGTATAGTCATAACTTACATCTTTTTTTAATGTTTTTTCTGATTCTTGTCTGTTTTTTTTATATGGATCATGTACACGACAATAATATTGAATAGAATTACCCTCGGTACATTCATAAAATGCTTGTTTTCCACATATCATACCTTTTGATTTACCACTTTTACCTACTCCTACACAAGTATGTTTCAATTTATATTCTGTAGTATCATTCCATGAAATATTTTCGTAATTAACTCCTTTTATGTTATTATACGATGAGTCCATTATAAAGGTGCTATAACATAAATTACGAGAAATCATAATAGTAGGATATAGTGATGCGAAATCTAATACCGCAATATTGTCATAATAAATTCCAGGTGATGGTTCTAATACGGTTGCTCCTGTAAAACTATCCTCTACACTTTCTTCGCTCGGGGATAATTTACATACTGGATATTCATAAGTAACTCTATTGTGAAAATGTTTTAAAGTTGTTTTTATATACTGAGGTTGATTTAATTCAGTATCACTCATAATAACAATTGTATTTTCATCTATAACTTCACAAATCTTTCCTTTTAATCCTTTTATATAATGTTCTACTTCTATTCCTATCTTACTTCCATTTACGAATTCTCCAGCTGACAAACTTATACTTTTTTCATCAATTTTTTTACAAGTATATTTCTCGTTATTTATGGAAATCTGTCTTGAAAAATTATCTTGGAAGTTCTGTTCTAATTCTATGATATTGTTCTCTTTGACTTTACACTGAATTTTTTTAAATTGAGAGGTGATTCCTATTTCTACATATTCATCTATATTTGTATCATCAATATTATGTTTATTAGTAAATTTTACAACAATCGGAAATATATCCTCGTTGAAATTTGTATGCGGTACTAAAAAGTTCATCTGACGCGCTTTACGTAATAATTGTGAATATACTTTAATAGTTTGACCTTTTGTAACAAGAAATCCAATAGGAACATAAGTTACATTTGCTAATTGAATGATATTTGTTAAAATCAATTGTTTATCTACTAATTTTTGCAGTAAAGCACAATCTTGAACACAGTAATCACCTATTAATTTCATTTTTTCTGGAGAACCATCTTCGTAAAACTTGAAAATTTCTTTAGCTGACACATCATGTTTACCTTCTTTCAAAATTTCTTGGGAAATATTTTCTAATTTATAACTTGCATATTTTTTCATTCCTCGTTTGTAATGAATTAGTAAATCATAATTTAATCTCCCTGGGATATACATTCTATAAAATTCGTTATCACCGTAAGCACTTGAACTAAAATATTCTCTCTTTATATAACTTGGCACATTATCAACACGTGATAGGGCTTGCAAAATCTTTCTTTCAAAAATATCACCATATTTCTTTGATCTTTCAATTAAATATTTAAAATCAAAAGAATCACCATTATATGAATATAAAATATCAGGATCATGTTCTTGAATATTTTTAACCCATTTTTCAATTAAATCTCTTTCGTTTTCGCATTTAATAATAATTGTTTCGTTTATAGGTAAAGTATTTTTTAATGTAAATAAATATTTTTTGAAAGTTTCATTTTCTCCGTAATATTTATAAACAGTTCCTATATTAAATATAACATTTTTCTCATATTTTGGATCAGGAAATGAATAATCATATGAATATACTTCAATATCCCAAGATACTTGTAAAAATTTAGCCATATCTTTAATATCTCTCTCTGATTTAACATTTTCGTAAGAAATTTCATATTCGTTAAAATCATTTAAATAATATCTACCCTTTTCTAATGTTATCCATCCGGCTGTTAATACGTCTTTAATGTGACAAAATCTTAAAAATGGTTCAAAATTACTTTCATATAATTTATACTTCTTTTTACATGTATTAACAAAGGGAATTTGAATAGCATTTTTAAAAATATATCTACTTTTCATCATCGCGGTATAATTAGAAAACACTAATTTTACAAATTTAAATGTTTTATTATTAGTAAATCCATAAAGATCTTTTTTTGAAATTATTTCGCATTTATCTACTTCTAACGTATTATTATAATAAGGAACCCAAAGATCATCAATTTTTTTTTTTAAACTAAAATGATTTTTTACATAATCTAAAAATTTTTTCAATTGTACTTTGTTAAAATCGTCATTTACTTTTATATAGTAAAACGGTTTGAAATTTTTAATTTTTGTTTTTACCAATTCTCCATTTTTTGTTTTTCCAAAACAACGAATAATATATTCTTCTTTGCATTTTTTTTGTTCTTCTAAATCTTCATTTTCGTCTTCTAGATCATCTATTTCTTCATCTTGAGCCCACCATTCTATAACTTGAAATGTAACTGAATCATTTACATTCATTTTTTAAAATTTAATTTAATTTATTCATTTTCATTTTTATAAAAAAAGTGAAAAAGCATTATTAATTTTTAACATATGTCTTGCTATCTGAAATATAATATCCACCAATCCAAGGGGAACTTTTATCAAACATTTCATTATATACTGTTGAAGGTTTATTTTCGTCACTAAACTGTGTATCTATAGCATGCTTTGGAATTAATTTGTAAATTATTTTTGGAGGAGGGCATTCTAATTCAGATTTCATTATGGCAATTATAATACCACTTATAGCTATTGATAATAATATTACAAAAATTATATTCATTTAATTATTAAAAATAAATTTAATTTATTTAATTCCACTAAACCATGTTTCCTATAGAAATTCTTGAAATGATTTACATGCATTCAGATATTGATACGAAAATTAATCTTATAAAAGTATACAATTTAAAAACACAAAAAATATTTAAAACAAATTTTCATCATTCTTTAGAATTACTTATCCAAAGACAATACTATCAGTATATCTGTTTTAATGAGCTTTTAATGTATTTTAATAAGTATAAAATACATTTTTAAAATTACTCAAACTCAAGTTCTTTTAGTGTTCTTTTTAAAGTTTTCAATTCTTTTTCCGTTTTTTTTATATTTTTTTTAATTTTTATTATTTTTTCTTTTCTGTCTATACTTTCTTTAATTTTTCTCAATGACTTATTCCACGTCTGTGGTAAATATTTTTTTGCACAATCTATACAATTTGCCATACCACATAAACCTCCAAACATCCAATTTTCTTCTGTTTCACTATGCCATAATTCCCTACATTTTGAACAATAATTTTCATCGCAATATATACAACTATTGTTATCGTCTCCAATTATGTCTTCAGTATTTTTACAAAATTTACATGAAATTGTAAACATTACCCCCTTTGATTAAATTATTTAAATTTTTATTTTCAATTTTCAAGAACTTTTAATGGAAGTAGCAAAATTCAATGTGTTTACAGAATCTTGACAATATATACTCTCTTGTCTAATCATACACATCATAACCCATTTAGTTGGTTTAAAGGAATTTTTATTTTTAACTGTTAAATTATCAATATATTTTAGTATAGGAATTGTTAAACAGTTATTACTCTCGTTTATTGTCGTTTCTTCATTATATGGTTTTACATAAAATTTATCAGCAGAATATTTATCTGGATTAGATGATTGTAAGGTGGTAGGCGATTCCTTGTGATTTTTTTTATTTAAATAATATACTAAATGATTAATTGTTTCATTTATATAAATACCTTCTTGTAATATTTCGTATACATCACTTGCAGAATTGTCTTTATCTAATAACTGTTTTTTAACTAATTCTATCCCACCAGCAGGTGATAGAATACTTCCAAATTTAGCGTTTGGTGTCAAATACCCCTCCATTATATCCTGAGGAGATTCGCGACCTGCACTATCAATAATTGTAAAATGTCCGATATTACCATTATCAAATTCTATTGAAAAAATCAAATATAAATGGGACCTACTAGATTCAGGGTTGTTTGGCGTTGTTTTAATTCTTTTTTTATTAACTCTATGCTGCTGAATAACTTTCAAAATGTCATTAATATGTTCTGGAAGAATATCGTCAATATTAATCCAATTAGGTAATAATTTAGATATTTCTTCATTTTCATTTCTAGAAAATGTTCTTAAAGATGGTATTTCTTTTATTAAATTTATAATCTTACCTTTAATATGGTTAAAATTAATATTAACATTACTGTAGTATTGTTCAAAACAATTTTTTAATTTTATTTTGCGAACACCTTTTAAATTTGCTAATGCGTAATGTAATAATCCAAATTCTTCTTTCATGTTTCCTAGTAATGAAAATGTTTTGCCACTTCCAGAATATCCATATCCAAATAATACAATTGAGTATCCAGAACTAATTTGTGAAAACAGTGAATAAAACGAATTCTCATTTTCTATTTGAGATGTATTAATGTAAAAAGTAGCGTCACTTGTATCTCCGTGTTCTCCTGTATATATATCAAGATTTGTATCAGTGTCATTGAAAACTTTATAAAAATTTGTAAAATTGTTATATTTACCATTACATAAAATAGATACATCTTTTCCGTCAGTACTAATTGTTTTTTCAATACTTGGTTTTATTCTTATATAAACACGTACAGCACCTGATAAATCTTCATATAAATTTGTTAATGTTGTATTATATTTGGAAATTTCATCTTTATTTGCAACATAATAATCTATTATTTGTTTAATATTATTACAGAAATCCATAGGAACTTGGGATTGTGTGTATTTATTTTTTAATAATTGTATATATTCGCTTCCCAAATATTTTTTTATAGATAAAAATTCTATTAACTTAAAAATATCAGTTTTTGTTTTTTCAAATGTTGTTTTTATCTCCAATTTATTGGACTCATCTAAATTAAATTTGTTTAGAATGTTTTCATTTTCTATTATATTATCTAAAATTTTTATTATTTCTTGTTTTCTCCAGAAAAAATTGTTAATTTTAAACAGGTTAACTGATAATTCATTGCAATTTTCATAATCAAAATCTTCAATAACGTTTTCTTTATTTTTATTAATCAAATCATGTGCTTTTTCTAATTGGTTTAATTCTTCTGTTAAATCATTATTAACACCTTTTAAATAATTTATCTCATCTTCCTTTTCTTGTAATAATGAGATCTGATTTGTAATAACTTTGTTTAATTCTATGTTAATATCCTGAATGTTTTTTTTTAAATCGTAATTTTCAGTTTCTAGTTTGTTAAAAAGTTCCTTTAATGTATTGTAATCATTTTGTAATTGTAGTTTTACTTCGTAAAATTTATTTTTTTCATCTAAATGTTCATTAGCCCATTTTCTCCATATATCATTATATTGTTTAATTTTGTTTATTAATACTCCCTTTTCTTTTGTGATTTTATTAATACAATCTTGTTTTATACAGTTTGTTTTTAAATGGAATACTTCAGCGTTTAATTCTTTATTTATATAAGAAATGTTTTGCATTTTACTCTTTAGATTTTTATATTTATTAAAACTGTCCTGTAATTCGGTCTTGATTTTTTGATATTTTTTGCTATTTTTATTTTTAATGGTGTCTATTCTCTTTCGTAAGTTAACAATTTCATTTTTTAATCCATTTATTTTTTGTATAAAATCTATTTTTGATTTATTTAAGATAGTATTTAATACATTTTTTTCACTCTGTATTTTGTCAATGTCTTCTTGTGTAAATGAGTAATTATTAACGTATTCTTCCATTTGTGCTTTATAATTTATAATAGCATTTTTTAAAGTTGATGTATCATTAATTATGTTGGATATACATTGATTGTTTTTATATATTTTTTCTTTGAATTCGTTTAGTAAACCTGTAATATTAATTACATCATTTTCTGAAAATAAATAATCTTTTCCAGCTTTAATATTTTTTTGTTCTTTTTCAATAAACTTTATTATAGAAAGTAATTTCTTATCTTTTATTCCTAACGAAAGTAATTCTGATATCATATTTTCAGTCGAATTAATAATACCAAGTGAACAAATAATGTTATTATCAGTTAATACAATCACATTAATAACCGAATTTTCATTAATAAATCCTATGAACATACCTTATTTACAATAAATAAAAAAGTTAAATAAAATAATTTATAATAATTAATAAAAAATAAATGAGTTCAATTACTAAATGGATAAATACAAGTGATATATCTTCTTTTATCGGCCAAAATAAATGGGACTACATCACACCTTTTGAAAAATTTTGGAAAAAAAATGATGAAAATTATAACGAGATTATTAAAACTTTAGAAAACGAGATAGCTCAATCATCTAACCCAATTGTTCAAGATACTTTAAAAAAAAATCTAGATAATATAACCCTGACAACAGAACAAAAATTAGTAAAAAATTTAGATGAAGATACCTTAAAATTATTAAAAGATTCATCCCTCCCTGTTAATAAAAAAGAAATCATTATACAAGATAAAATACAAAAAGATACAGAATTAGCTAAGACTGCGAGAGGATATATTAATACATCCCATGGTATAAAATATGAAAATAATGCAATTAGACAATATGAAGAAAAATTCAACATAAAATTAGATACAAGTCAAGATTTTATATCTAAAAATATGTGTCATATTAATGGAATTGAATATAGAATCTGTGGGAGAGTAGATGGAATGTATATTGATCCTGTTGATTATAATAACAGTTATGTTGTAGAAGTTAAAAATAGAGTAAAAGGGTTTTTTTCTAATTTAAGAGATTACGAAAAAACACAAATTCAAATATATATGTGGATTTTAAATTTGACACAAGCAAGATTGGTTGAAAAATTTAATAATACAATAAAAGTATCTATAGTATACAGAGATGAAAAATATATTAAAGGACTTTTGGAAAGCCTAGAATTGTTTATTAATTTAACATTAAACAATTTTATAAATAATAAAGAAAGAAAATTAGAGTATATTCGCTTAAACATTGATGAAAAAAAAATTTTTATTAAAAATTTATATTTAGAAAGTTGTTTAATTAAATTTTTGAATAATTCATAAATAGAGTTAATCATCGTCATTAACAAAAAAATTTGATAAATTGGACATTATACCAAATTTTGGATGAAATTCTTTGTTTTCCTGTTCTTCCATTCTTTTAATATAAAATGTATCTGGTAGTTTTCTTGGCGGTTTTAATGTTAAATTATTAATAGCATTTATAAGTTCTGTTTCGTGATTAATTTTTTTATTGTTTTTTAAAGATAATTTTGTAATTTTTGATAAGAGTTCTTTGTCTGTATAATCTTTACTTTTTGTATTATATTTTCGTTTCATTTATTTATTTAAATTAATGAAATAAATAAAAAATGATTAATCTTGCTCCCAAAGTAGTATTTGATGTTGGTGCCAATAACGGAAACGATACTATTCCTTTAGCTAAAAATAATAAAAATATAACTGTTTATGCATTTGAACCAACACCAGAATTATTTTCTTTATTATGTGAAAAAACAAAAGACACTCCTAATTATAAAATAACTAATAAAGCTGTATCTAATTATAATGGTAAAAGTACATTTTATATTTCTGGTAAAGCAGATTGGGGTTGTAGTTCTTTAAATCAATTTAATGATAACTTAGATAAAACTTGGTCTGGACGTACAGATTTTTGTGTAACTGATACAATAGAGGTTGATGTTATTACGTTAAAAAATTTTATAATTGATAATAACATTGATACTATTGATTATTTACATGTTGATGCACAAGGAAATGATTTAGAAGTTCTTTATGGTTTAGAAGAGTATATTAAAATTGTTAAAGAAGGAGTGATAGAAATGCCTATATGTCATGATACTAAATTGTATAAAAATCAAAAATATTTACTTTCTGATGCAATTTTATTTTTAACTCAAAATAATTTTAAAATAATATCTATAAAACCAAATGATATTCACGGAAATGAATTCAATATATATTTTACTTCGAAATTTATTTAAACAATTTTTTATACATATAATACTCTTTTTCGTTTTTACCAGCCTTTTGTAATAAATATTCAACAATATTCATATGTCCTTTTTTAGCAAGTATTTCACATAATATTTTTATATCATCATCTTCAAGAAGTGTTGGAATTTTTTCAATTAAATATTTTAAAATATTAAAACTACCATGTGTAGCACATGAATTAGCTATAGTAAACTCGTTTTCGTCTGTAAGTGGTATATAATTATTTTCTGTAAAATATTTAAATATTTCTAAATTATCATTTATTATACATAAATATAATGAATCTAAATGAAATAAACCATCATTAATTGGAGTTATACCCTTTTGTTCTATTAGATATTTTATAAAATCGATATTATTAAAATTACAAGCTTCGTCAAAAAGAATTTGTATATCATCTGTACTATTTAAATAACAATCACATTTGTTTAATAAATACTTGCATATTTCAAAATACCCGTATTCTGCACTAATTAATACCATATCCATAGTATCATGATCGCATATAACTGGTAATAAATCTTTTATAATATTTAAATGACCTTTTGAAGCACACCATTTTATTAAATAATCTGTGTTAAGCAAATAATTCATTTTTAACAATCTCTTACAAATGTCAATATTAATTAAATTATGTTTATATATAAACATATTATCTTCGGTAAACACCTTTTCTCCAAATTGATTATAATAAATATTTGCTATTATATAATTATCATTTTCATCATATATTTGTTTAAATTTTTTACACGTAAGACTTGTATTTATAGCATCACGTACATTATTCGTTTTTAACAAAATTTGTAATTTCAATTCGTATGGTAAATTTTGCATGTTTATTAAAAAATAAAATAAATGAATTTTCAATTTTTTTATTAAAAAATTAAAATGTATTCAGCTAAAAAAATAGAAGATGTTGAATTGTTATATACTATATTAAGAGAAGAGAATCCAGATAAACAAATTGACATTACTTATAACTGGAATGTAAAAGAATATTATTTAAAAGTATCAAATATTCCTTTTAAACAAGATCCAGAGGTTCCATTGGATTTGAACATTGAAGTGATTTACGGAGATTCTGTTGATAAACATACTCCTTTACTTTTAAGAAATCAAGAAGGACTTATTAAAGTAATGTATATATCAGACATTATTAAATCTGGTGAATACACAACACATGATACATTTAAAATTTATGACACTAATGTAAGAATCAATAAAGAATATTCATTAACAGATTATGAAATTTTTACTGATAAAGGCTGGTGTAAAATAAAAAAAGTTATAAGACATAAAACAGACAAAAAAATGTACTCAGTGTATTCTAATTACGGTTATGTTAAAGTAACTGAAGATCATTCCTTGTGCGATGAAAATGGTAAAAAATTAAAACCAAAAAACATTTGTGATAATACTAAATTAAAAAGACATTTTCCAGACATTCCATCCACCAATTTTAATTATGAACCGGATAGTATGTTTTTAAGCGGTATGTTACGTTCTTGTTTAGTAACTACTTCAAATGAATTTATTATTAATAGAGGAACAATTGAAATGAATGTTTATAATATAATTAATAAAATTTTGAAAGTTAAAAGTATTTTTGCGTATGAAAATAAAATAAAATTTTTATGTAAAAATTCAATAGAATCTTTTCAAAATTCCGTGGATGTTCTTAATAGTTCTATTAGAAATGCTGAGAAATTTATTGAAGGTTATTTATATCAAAATGAAAATAAAACAAAAATTTATTGTAAAAATAATTTAGATGGGTTGTTAATGTATACACTTCTTAAAAAAACTGGAGTAAACACAATTAATGTTATTTATGATAACAACGAAATTATATTGGATATATCTAATAAAAAAATAAAAGAATATATTTATATTGAGCAGGTTAATAATAATTTGTCCGAGTACGTTTATGATATAGAAACAGAAACTGGTAAATTTCATGGGGGAATAGGTGATATTATTTTATATAATACAGATTCTGTATTTCTTAGATTTAAATATAATAGAGATAATTTTGAACAAAATAGGAAAGATACTTTCAATATAGCGACAGTATGCGGTGATAAGTTAACTAAAGAAATCTTTAATAGACCACCTATAGAAATGGAATTTGAAAAGGTATTCCAACCATTTATTTTGCTTACAAAAAAAAGATATATTGCAAAAAAATATGAGGATACAAAAGACCCATTTAAAATGAAGTGCATTGACGCAAAAGGAATTGCATTAACCCGACGTGATTATTGTGTTTTTGTTAAAAAATGTTATTCTGATATTATTGACGCAATACTAAAAGAAGATTGTACGCGTGATGAAGCGATAAAGGCAAGTATAAATGTATTTAAAGGATACATTTGTAAAATTGATAAATATGATATCAAGAATGAAGAATTGGTTGTTTCGTCGTTATTGGCTAAATCGTATAAAACAGATAATTTAGCTCATGTTATATTAGCTAAAAAACTTAGGGAAAGAAAAGAAGATGTTCAAGTAGGTGATAGAATACCGTATATTTTTATAGAATGCGATGATTCAAAAGTAAAAAAGAGTGATTTAGCAGAAGATCCGTTATATGCTGACAAGAACGGATTAAAATTTAATCGTCTTTGTTATTTAGAACAATTGTCAAAACCAATTCTTGGATTTTATAAAATTGTTTTGAAAGATAACCAAGAAATTCTTGAGGAATTAATAGATCATGTTAACACATTTATTTTAAGATATAAAGGTAAAGCATTTAAATTATCTGATTTTAAAGAAGAATAATCATGACAGTAATTTCATCATAATAGCAGATGAATTATTATCAATATAATTTATCATATGTTCTAAATCACATGACTTATCAACACATCCTGATTTAACTAAAAAATAAAATAAATTGATTTTTTTACGATCTGTCAAAATATAAATTGATTTAGGTGATATATATATATTATTATATATATTATTTTGTTTAAGTAAATATTTTAGTATGTCTTGTTGGTTTAAATAACAAGCTGTTTCTATAGTTTTGTAATTATTAATTATATCTGGATCTAATTCGTAAAAAAATTGTATTATGGACAAATTACCTTTCTTTATACAATTGGATAAATCAATATTTTTCGGAACAAATAAATTATTTTTAATTAAAAAGTTTATAATTTTTAAACTACCATAGTCAACACATCTATGAAATAAAAAACCTATGTGATTTGTGTTTTTTCTTAACCATATATCTTTTGTTATAATAAATTCAATAAGATTTAAATTATCATATTTTGCACATTTATGTAATACATCATGATTTATAATTACATTTTTATTTCTTAAAAAATTCAAAGTTTCTTCTGATAAATTTTTTGTGTGAATAAAATTTTGATAAAACACATTTTTACCATATTGTTTATATAATATATTTGGGATTAGTTTATTTTTATTTTCATTATATAACACATTAAACGAATAACATGTTTTAGATAAATTTTCTAAATCTTTATTGTTGGAAATATGTGAGATAATTTCTAATTTTAATTCATACGGTAAATTAGTAATATTCATATACTCATATAATTAATTTCATTTTTCATTTTTTAAAAATCACCGCCAAAAAATATTTGAGTAGGTGTTCTATACTCTCTTTCACCTGCGATGGAAACATTTTCAGGTAATTCCATTTGAGTAGGTTGAGTACTTGCATCTTCTAAATATCTTAAATATTGTTGTAATTGCGATAAAACTCTTGGTAATATATCATTTATTACAAGCTCGTTTAATCTTTTGACTTCTTTTTTATATTCTAATAAAAGTCTGTCATGTTCTTCTTTAGACATATTTTCATTTAATAAAGGTGGATGTAAACTATATTCTAAAAATATAGAACGCATTACAATCATCAGTTCTCTATTCGATTGAAAGTCAATAATTTCTTTTGATTCTTTAAAAACGTATAATTTTAATAATTTTTGCAGATTTTCAATGTTTGTATCAGAAAAAAACAAATCTGTTAAGAGCGTATCACCATATAAATTTCTAAATAAAAATCGTGTATTGGATTTAGAAATTTTTGTATCATCAGGTGTTAAACTAAATGATTGAGGAGATGGTAAGTTAGTGGTATTATTTAAACTATGCATTCTTTCATTTTGTAAATCTTTTAGTGTTTTGCTATCTAAATCAATCACGTGATTTTTTTCAAATATAGAAGGGTGATAATTATTCATATTTAACAATTTTCAATAAAAAAAATTTTTTGATTTATGTAAAAATATTTTAAATAGCAGATAATATAAATGAATAGATATATTCCTATTATTTTATTCATACTTTTACTGTTTATCGTAAAACCAAATTTTATATTTAAACCAAATGGAAAAATACGAGAATATGGTGTAGGATACGATTGTGAAAAACACAAAAGAACATTATTCAACATTCATTTTTTAATCATTTTATTTGCTGTAATATATTATTGAAATTATTTTATTATTATTATATAAAATGGAAGAGTTACCAGTTGAACTGATTGTTGAAAATTTAAAAAAAATGTCTGTCAAAGAATTAAATAATATGTGTATGACAAGTAAATATATAAGGGGAATATGTAAAACATATGAAGATGATATTTATAATGCTTTGATCATGCGTGATTTTGGTATTCATAAAATGAAACAAAAAGATACGTATCGTTTATACTCTCTTATAAAAGAAACTTTATCTGAAGATGTGTTTAATACAGAATTTATAACAAACCAATTTGATTTTTTTAGACTTCGTGTAGTAGAAAAAAAGCCTGAATTATTAGAATATTATTATAAATTAGGTTTTGATTTTACAAAATTATATAAAAATAATCAAACTTTAATACAATATGTAATTACAAGGTGGAATTTGGGAGGTGGGTTTGTTAGTACAATTAATCAAAAATTAAAATATTTAATTCCGTATTACAAAGATTTCAATCACTTTTCAATTATCAGAAATGGACAAAAATCCGGATTACTTTTAGAATTAATGTTTGAAAGAGAAGATATATCAATTGATCATTTTAAAGCTGTTATGGATAAAACAGATAAGAAGTATTATCAATCTTTATTTGCATCTGCTTTAAGATTTTCTACAATTGACATAATAGATTTGTTTTTAGAAAAGGGAATCCAATATACATCAAATTATCTAGAATCAGTTTTACGAAATCCAAATATTTCAGTTATTGAAAGGTTTGCTGGACCTGTTATAAAAAGTTTGGAAAAATACGACGAAGTATTATTTCAACTTGTCGAAAGGGTGTCAAATATAGCTTTAACAGGATATGTTTTAGATTTATTTCCTCAAAAAATTAATATAACAAACGAAAATGGTGAAACATTATTATTTGATAGATTTCTCAAATTTGACACAGATGCTATTATATTATTAATTCAACGTGGTGCTGATGTAAATATACAAAATGAAAACGGTGATACTGTTGTTCATTTATATAAATTAACAAATTCTATTCGCGAACTTGTTGAACAGATTGATGAAGATTCTTCTTATGTGTCTAGTTATATAATAAACAACGCAGATATGACATTAAAAAATGTAGATGGTTTAACACCAGAAGATGATATAAATGACCCAAGAAACCAAATTATGGATAGATACGACATCGCAAATTAACAAGCTACTTTAACAAATTTATTTTATTTTTAATTTATAAAATAAATGGAAAAATTACCAATCGAAATGATTTTACAGAATTTAAAAGAATTGAATACAACGGATTTAAATAATATGTGTATGACAAATAAATTTATTAGAAATGTTTGTAATACACATGAAAAGGAAATTTATTCTAATTTAATAAAAAAAGAATTTGGTATAGCGGATTTGAGTCCAAAGAGTTTACATCGCTTATTTACATTAATAAATAAAGAAGAAAAAAATGACGAAAATGATAAGGTTACGTTTTTTAGTGATAAATTTAATTTTTTCACAGATGTAGCTTTAAAAAATCCAGATATGTTGGAATATTATTACCGTTTAGGATTTGATTTTACAGAATTACGAAACGAAGATAACCAAACTATTTTTCAGTCTATTTTATATATGTATGATATACCGTCCGATGTAACTATATTAAATGATGTTATTCCTACATTAATTTCGTATTATAAAAATTTAAATAATCAGACAAAAGGGTATAAATATACAGTATTAGACTATTATTTAAAATTAAAACCAAAAGAATCCGAAAGGGGTGTATATAAGGATACACTTAAACAAATTATGGTTAAAACAGATAAGCAATTTTTTAATAACGCCTTTAAAATTGCTTTACAAAGGAAGTCTATGGATATTATAAATGTATTTTTAGAAAATGGAATGGTGTTTACAAATGATTATATTTATTATGTTATAGATAATCCAGATGTAGAAGTTTTTAAAACACTTGTATTGCAAAATTTTTTCACACCTGAATTAGCATTTGAATATTTGAAAAGGGATAATCAAGATGTATTTTATTATATAATAGATCTACCTTATTTTCCAATAAATATACAAAATAGTGAAGGGAATACATTATTAATGGAATGTTTTATAATGTTATTTACACAAGAAGCTGAACTATTAATGGAATATGGAGCTGACGTGAATATCCAAAATAATAACGGTGATACAATTGCTCATTTATTTTATTTAAATGAAGAAGTTAAAAATGTCTTTAAACATTTAAAACGAGAAATTAAAGCTGCAGCAAAAATGAATTTAAAAAATATAGATGGTTTAACACCAAAAGATGATCCAGATGACGATAGAAATCTTATATCAGAACGATATGATATACTTTAATTATATCAAATCCAAATTGTAAAACATAGTTTTTTGAATATTTAACATTAAACTTGAAAATAAGATAGTTGGATTGTAAATTTGTAATTCGGTGCTAAAAGAATCACTTGTGTTAACATGAATAATATAAGCAATTGTTATAACTACTATTAAATGTAATAATCCATATATTTTTGATTTACTAATTTCATACTTTTCTTGAAAATATTTAAATCTTTTATCAATAAAATTTCCAAGAAAAAAAATAATTATAAAAATTTTAAGACCATGAAGCAGATAAGATAGATAATCCATTGTTTATAACATGTCAATAAAATTTAAAAAATTATTTTATTAATTTAACTTAAAGGTTTTATGGAAAAATTACCAATAGAATTAATAGTAGAAAATTTAAAACAATTGAGTTTAAAAGATTTGAATAATATGTGTATATCTAGTAAGTTTATAAAAAATGTATGTGACGAACACGAAAACGAAATTTATAAAAATTTAATAAAAAAGGAGTTTGAACTTTCCGATGTTTCGCCAAAAAATATTTATAAATTATTTAATTTAATGTCACGCGATTCAAATTGTTTATTTTATAATAAAATTAACTTTTTTACACGTATGGCTCTTGAGACACCTAAATTGTTGGAATTTTATAAAAAAGTTGGCTTTGATTTTACGACATTATTAGATGGTTCTAATAATAGTATAATTCAAGCAATATTAATAAATACAAATGACATTTTAAAAATAAAACCAATTGTACATTATTATTCTAATTTTAATAATAAAAATAAACATTCAGAGAATATATTGCATCAATTAATGAAAATGAATCTTAGTGAAACGAATGTTAATATGATAAGAGATATTATGAATAAATTGTCAAAAAAAGCATTAATACAGAAAAATAAAAATAAGGAAACACCATTTTTTCTTGCATTATTGAATCAGTCTTATGATGTAATTAATTTATTTTTACAAAAAGGTGAAATATATGAGAAGAAATATAATCAATTAGTATTAAAAAATAAGAATGTAAATGTATTCAAGGAATTACTTGAAACGTCATTTACAAACGAAATGATTTTTGATTTAATTGATTATAGAAATATAGATGTTTTTAAATATATAATTAATAAATATCCTGAAAAGATAAATACACAAGACAGTGAAGGTAATACTTTATTATTCAAATGTTTTTTAAATACAGAACAGGACATGGCTTCTTATTTATTATCTAAGGGAGCAGATGTAAATATACAAAATGTTAACGGGGACACTGTTCTTCATTTGTTTTATTTAATACCGCAAATAAATTATAGAATGTCTGAAATGGAAATATTTTTAATAGAAAAAGGAGATATGTCAATAAAAAATGTAGATGATTTAACACCAAAAGATAATATGATAAACGATGAAAATTATGCACCAGAGAGATATGATTTTTAAATTCGTAAAAAAATGATTTTTATTTTAAATTAATTAAAATAAAAATGGATGGAAAATTTAGTTTAGAAAGCGCGCTTCAACTTTTATGTCAATATGTTGAATTAGCCCAAGGGAAAGGTGCTTATTTATTACATGAAGCAGATTTATTAAAGAGAGCGGTTGATGTGATACAACAGAAGAAAGAAGATAAAGAAATTGATGTTGGAACAGCAACTAATTTATTAATTCAAGCTGTAAATAAGGGTCAAAGACATGGATCATATACACTTGCCGATGCGTCTTTATTACATCGCGTAGTTTTATTTTTTCAGAATCCACAAAGACCGGAAGTTGTTGATGTTAAAAAGGTGGTACAAAATGAAAGACCAGAAAAAAAAGATGAGGAAGTATTACATGAATTATCGGAACCAGTGCCATTAATGGCAAGGGAAATATAAAAATGAATTATTTTTTTTAATTAAGATTAATAAAATTAATGATTAATCTTATTGCGTGTATATATTTTACAAATGATAAATTTGGTATAGGAAAAGAAGGTGGTTTATTATTTTCTATAAAAAATGATTTGAAATATTTTAAAACTATTACAGAACATAATATTGTCGTAATGGGGAGGAGAACATGGTTTTCTATACCGAAAGAGCAAAGGCCTTTAAAAAATAGATTAAATATAGTAATAACAACAACTCCTAATAAATATAAAGGGGGAGATAATGTAAAATTCATGACACTTGAAAAATTTGAAAGAAAATATAATAAAATATATTATAACCAGAATGTATTTATTATAGGAGGAGGTGAATTATATAATACATTTATGAATCACTCGTTTTTAAAACCAAAAAATTTATATTTAACAGATGTTAAAATGAAAACAAATGAAAAAATAGAACCTGATTGTTTTATGGATATTCCATCAAACGAATATAAACTGATAAGTGTATCGCAATTATATGAGTCCCATGATAAAAAATGGAGGTATTTGAAATATACAAAGTATCCCAGTAGTAATCAAGAACATCAATATACTGACATTTTAAGAGACATTCTTTTTAATGGCGAAGATAAAGAAGATAGAACTAATACAGGAACAAAGAGTGTATTTTGTAGACAAATGCGTTTTAATATTAATCATACAGTTCCTTTACTTACAACAAAAAGAGTTGCTTGGAAGAGTTGTATTGAAGAATTATTGTGGTTTTTACGCGGGGATACAAATGCAAAAATTTTACAAAAAAAAGGTATAAAAATTTGGGATGGTAATACAAGTAGAGAATTTTTAGACAAGAGAAATTTATCATATGAAGAAGGTGTTTTAGGTCCTTGTTTTAGAGGTGATGAGCTTGTACAAACTGATAAAGGTTATAAACAAATAAATAACATAAAGACTGGAGATTATGTTTATTCGCATACCGGAAAAATGAAACAAGTAGAACAAGTTATGAAGAGTATGTATAAAGGTTCAATGCTGGTAATAAACGGTATTAAAACAACCCCTGAACATCCTTTTTATGTAAGAGAATATACGAGTACATTGGGATTTTTTAAAAAATTTAATGAACCAGAATGGGTTGAAGCAAGAAAGATACATGACAAACATTTATTAGGTATAAAAATAGAAACGGAAGTTTGCGTACCTGTTGTTATTAAAAATGCAAAAACAATGAAAATAATTGGGGAGTTGGTCAGTCATTTTATTAAATCAAAAAATACTTTAAATATAGATTTATTAGATATTTCAGATAATATAAAAATGGACAAATTAATAAAGGAATTTAAGTGGAATTATTTTCCAAAGTGGGTTTATAAATTACCAAAGGAATACATAAAACAATTTTTAATTGGATTTAATAGAAAAAATATAAAGAAAGAGACCGAGTTATGTTTAAATTTATTAGAGTATAAATATGGTGGTAAAAATGTAAAATATAGGGAAAATGGTTATGTATGGATCAAAGTTGAAAACATTGAGAGTTACCCCGCAAATGAGGTTGTATATAATTTATCTGTAAATGAAGATAATACGTATACAGTTAGTAATGTGTGTGTCCACAATTGTTATGGATGGCAATGGAGATTTTGGGGGGCTGAATATAATCAAAAATTTTCAGATACATCTTTGGTCAATAGGAATAGAATTGGTGGGATTGATCAAATTACGAATATTATTAAAGAAATTAAAACAAATCCAAATAGTAGACGATTATTAGTTGTAAATTGGAATGTTAGTGATTTACATAAGATGACTTTGCCGCCATGTCATTTTTCATTTCAGTTTATAGTTAGATCTAATAAATATTTAGATTGTCATTTTACAATGAGATCTAATGATATGTTTTTAGGAAATCCTTTTAATTTATTTTCGTATACTGTATTAACATATATTATTGCAAAAAAATGTGATTTAGAACCAGGTGAATTAATATATACTGGAGGAGATATTCATATTTACAATAACCATATTGTTCAAGTGAAACAACAATTAGAAAGAACTCCAAGGGCATTACCTGTATTATTAGTATCTGATTGTGTTAAAAATAAAGAATTAGAAGATATTACTATAAATGATTTTGACGTATGCGGATATTTTCCACATTCTTCTATAAAAGCTCCGATGGCAGTTTAAATTTTTTAATTACTTCGTTCTCTTTAAAAATTTATTTTAAATAAGTTAAAATAAAATGAATGTTATAAATCAAATGATAAACGAACTTGAATTGTCTTATCCAAATATGGATTTTAAAAAAACAAGGGATTATATTAAAAAAACTTCTTCAGAAGAAGTTTTAAAAAATACTCTAGATGTTTTGCAAAAATATACTTTAAAATTAAATAATATTCAATCTGAACAAAAGATTAAAAGCAAGGAGTATCTTTTTTTAAACGAAATTAAATTATTTAACGAAACTTTGGATTTTAATTCTTTTAAGGATGAAAATAAAAATACAAAAAAAACATTGTGTAAATATTTGCATAGTATTCTAATTAGTTCACTTGTTACAAAAGTATCTCCTGAAGAATTAGAAAAGATGTTTAAAAAGGAGAAAGATGATTTAAATTTAAATTCATTAATGGGTAATAAAGAGCTGGTCAAAATAGCAGAGGATATAACAAATGATTTAAAAAATGAAAATGTAGATCCAATGAGTCTAATGTCATCATTATTATCGGGAAAATCCAATAAAAATATAGATAAAATTGTCAATAAAATTCAATCTAAAATTGAAACAGGTGAATTAAATAAAGATGAATTAGAAAAACAAGCACAGTTATTAATGAACAACGATTTGTTTAAGTCTTTTTTAAAGAAGTAAAATATTTAACTAAGGAATCTTCAAAATTCAATGATTTACCAAAATGAAATGCTTCTGGCCTTTTTGATAGTATTAATTTACATGCTTCGTGTGGTGTCATATTATGTTTTACAACTAAATATGCAGCAATATTTATACAACTTCGTTGACGTCCAGCATAACAATGTACAAATACATTTTTTTTTTCAATAACAGCATTTTTATAAATAAATTCAACAGCAACTGGAAAGAATTCTAACATTAAATCTATATCTTTTTTCTTTAAACTGTCATCAACTGGCACGCGTAAATATTCAATATTTTTATGTTTAAAATAATTTGGTATATCTTTTGTACAATTTAATACTGCTTTAATGTTTTTATTTTTAAAAAATTCTTTATCTTTAGCTCCTTCTATATTTCCTAAATATATGTGATTTGCTATTTTATTGTATTTTTGAATATGTTTATCTTCGTCATTAACAATAAATTCTGGATTTTTAAGCGGAGATAATTGATAAATATAGTCTGATAGTGGTATTTTTTTCATTTACTTATAAACAATAAAAAAATGAAAACAAATTATATGAAAATTATATTAAAATGAATAAGATTGATAGTCAAAATTTTGGCGATGTTTTAGATAATATAAAAGAAAATATAAGAATTGAGGAACAAGGAGGACAAACAAATTCAGATGAGATTAATTTGATGACAAAAATGGACATGATTACAATAAATAATGGTTGGAATGACAATAACGAAAGAGTTATAATATCAGTAGGTGAAAATGCTGCTTCATATAAATGGATGCATGATAAATCTGCAATGTATTATAGTACAATTCATAAAATTTTAAGTATTATCTTAATAATTTTTAATACTGGTTTATCAGCTGAGACTATAGTACCATATGATACAAAAGATCTTGGTATAGATATAACAAGACGTGTTTTTACTTATATTGTTACTGTAATTTCTTTGTTATTAAGTTTTTTAAAATATGAGAAATTAGCAGAAAAGCATTTAAATCAATCCAGTTTATATAGTCAATTTTATCACGATATACAGCAGCAAATGTGTATGTATAGAAAAAATAGGCAAAATGCTATCAAGTACACATCAGATAAATTGAAAGGATATGATTCGCTTATTATGAATGCCCCCCAAATTCCGTTATATGTTGTTAATTTGTTTAAGTCCATATTTAAAAATACCGAAATATCAATACCTGATATTGCAGATAAAATTCAGAAAATTGATATTATAACAGAAACACCTTCTGTGAATAAATCACTTGGGTTTGAAATGGATTTATGTCCTAATAAATCAAATCTTAATAACATTCACAACGCTTTCCATATCCCTGGTGATATAACTGATATTGACATTCAAAAGGCTGATGAAATAGAATTACAAAATTTAAGAAAAATTTATTTGGAAAACAAAGGAGGCTATGAATACAATCGGTTTTTACAACATACAAATTCTTAAATCAATATTATACTTAAACTAATAATAAGAAGTAATATTAATACAAATACAATAATTCGTGTCTCTGTAGGTATAGTAAGTGTAGTAGGTGTAGTAGTAGGTGTAGTAGTAGTAGGTGTAGTAGATGAAGTAGGTGATGCTGGTGATGTGGGTGTAGTAGGTGATGCTGGTGATGTGGGTGTAGTAGGTGATGCTGGTGATGTGGGTGTAGTAGGTGATGCGGGTGATGTGGGTGTAGTAGGTGTAGTAGGTGATGTGGGTGTAGTAGATGATGAGGGTGTAAGCGAGTTAATTTTTTCAAAACATGATTGTAAAACATTTTCTGTTAAGGATGTTGTGTTAATTTCATTACGACAACATTGAATAGTTGGAAAGTTGGCTAAAAGAGAAAAATGTGTATATTTACCAGTATTTATTTTTGGCTCTTCAAGGGTAAATTCGGCTGGTTTATCACCTGGGTAAAATTGTTTAGCATAATCATTGTAGTCAGAATTTCTTTTTGTATCAGTTCTTTTACATTCACCCTTTCTATACGCGCCACAATTACTTTGAACACATCCTGATTGATACCATCCTTCGCCAAAATCGTCAACGCACCATTCGTTTTTTTTACCCCATATACAATATAAATTACCATCTACACAATTTTTCCATAATTTTGTTTCGTTTGTTAATTCATTCCATTTATCGTTTAGAAATGTATAACGACCAGTTCTTGTATTAAACTCGTTAATTTTGTTATTATGATCATTGGTTAATTTTATCCATTCCGTTTTTTTTTGTAACCAATCGTCATAATCTTGTTGATATAACTTGTCTTGATTATCGTTAAAATCTTTGATGTATTTATTACATTCTAACATTTTTTGAACTTTTTTAGCTGTTAATTCACATGTTTTCAACGGATCATCAGAACTTATTTCCATGTTATTTAAATCATTTAAACACGTATTGATTTTATCCATTTATTTATACAAATAAAATTTAATTTTATATAATAAAAATGAAAATATCCGACTTTCCAAATGCAGGTGAAGCTTGTCAAAAAATTTCATCAAAAGCAGATGAAATAAGAGAAACATATAAAGGTGCTAAAGGATTAGCTGATTCTATTTGGGGATTATTTTCACCAAATAATTATAGATCAGAGGCTGAAGCGATACAATCTTTGCGAAACATCTCAAATATAGATCTTTCATCAGAAGAAGTATTGAAAATTAAAAATACTTGTCAAAATTCTTTTTCCGGGATTCAAGTAAATAGTATAGATTTAACAAAATGTGATTATTGTCAAAAGAATGGATGTCCAGTTCGCAATGTAACACAAGAAAATTTGATACAGAATGAACAAAAATGTGTAATTCAAAGTTTAACTGAAATTTTATTGAAAAAAGCAGACACTGTAGAATCATTGGCTACTGCGAAAATTTTACAAGAATCTCAAGGTTTGGCATCATCTAATTCAAACAGTGATATATGTAATGTAGTAAATAAGGATTTATCTTCTTCAAAAATGTCTGAACAAATTTCACAATGTGCAAATCAAAGTTCTATGGAACAAAGAAATGAAATTGTCGGGTGCGGACCAGTTTTAGATATAATACAGACAAACGCATTTAAAAATTTTCAAGAATGTCTTATGGACGCACAGACAAAAACTCAAGAAGAAATAAAAACTGATACTAAACTATCTTCAACCTTATCTCTTGATTTAAAATCTGTTAATACTGTAGCATTTGGTGCATCATCATTGGTTATTCTATTATGTATTTTATCCATTCTTTTATTATTTACATCTGATTAAATCAATCATGCAATAATTTTATTAAATCACCTTTGTGTTCATGATATTTTTTATATAATTTATAAAATGACATAATCATTAAAATGATTACAATTATATAATATTCATGACTTTCGTTTTTTATTTCATACATCGGTCCTACAAATTGATGTATAAATCCATTTTCATAATTAATACCGCGAATTTGGCCTTCTAATGTAGTTAAAAAACATGTATTATTATTATGATACCAATGTAATAACAAACTTAAAGATAACATGAAATGTAATAATAAAAGACTTGACTTGTTTAAAAATGGTCCTATTAATACAAAAATAATTATAATTATGTGAAATATTCTAATCAGTTCAGCCAACATTTATTAATTATTAAAATTAAATTAATTTATTGTAAAATTTTTGAATTTTTTCTGGAATTTTATCTAGTTCAATCATTTCTATATAATAATCTCTCTTAGGAATACCATAAAGTGTATACCCTGCTTGTTGTTGTAAAAAATTTAAAACATTTTCCGCAATTTCTCTATCACTATATACTCCATGTATTTTAGATTTTGAATATACTAAATAAATGTTCATAATTTTAATTACTAAAATTTAATCGTTTTTTTAACGTAATCGTTTTTTTAACGTAATCGTTTTTTTAATGTATTATTTTTATAAGTTTATATAAAAATGGAACTTCTTGTAGATTGTAGGGAAAATAAAATTATAAGTAAATTAGATGAAAAAGGGGAAACTGTTATGAAATACAGTGCACAGCAATTACAGTTAGGGGATTTTATTATTAAAAGAGATGAAAAAGTAATTGTAATATTTGAGAGAAAAACACTAAACGATTTGTATTCGAGTATTATTGATGGAAGATATAGGGAACAGAGAACGAGATTATTGGAAAAAAAAAAAGATGTAAGTATATGTTACATTTTGGAAATATCGCCGATTAATTCTGATTATGTTACTGTGATAACTGGTGCTATAGTTAATTTAGTATATAAACATAAAATAAATATTTTACCATCTTTTTCTGTTGAACATACTATAGGGATATTGGAAAACATATATAAAAAATTGGAAGAAAATACTTTAAATTTAGAGATTAATGATTCTTTACCTGTTTTTATAGAAAATTTGCAGGGAAAATGTAAAGGAAAAAATATATTATATAACCAACTAATATGTATACCTGGAATTTCAGGGGTAATAGCGTCAAAAATATGTCTAAAATATGGTAATATGTACGAATTAATAAATGCTTATAATAAATGCATAGATGAAGTTGAGAAAAAGGATTTGTTTTTTAATTTTGAAATAAATGAAAAGAGGAAAATTGGAAAAAAATTATCAGAGAAAATATATTTAGCATTACATTAATACATCATTTTTTTTATTTAGTTAAAGTAAATGGAAATATTATTTGATGAATATCTATTTATTTTAATAGGATTAATTTTAATTTATCTTATTTTATATAAAAAATATATAATTTCTGTGTTATTAATTATATTTATATTATATTTTCTAAGAACGCCTACAATAAAAATAGATGATCCAAAATCAAATATTTTTTATAGTCCATGTAGTGGTCAGATTAGATATATTAAAGAAGAATTAGATAAATTTAAAATATCAATTTTTTTGTCTGTGTTTGATAATCATACACAATACGTTCCTATAAAATCTAAATTTTTATGGAAACATAATGTTGGTAAGGTGTTTAATCCAGCCTTTTTAGAGCATTCTATTAATAATTATCAGATACAAAATACATTTTATAATAAAAAATACAATTTTACATATAAAATAAATCAAATAACTGGAGTTATGGCAAGGCGTATTTTAAATTATATGGTTAATAAAACTGATTATTCTATTGGAGATAAAATAGGTTTTATTTTATTAGGGTCTCGTGTAGATATTTATATACCTAAACAAAATGTTAAAAAATTTTTTAAAAAGGAAGGAGATTTTATTAATCCATTAGAACCACTTGTTTCTATTTTATAAATAATGTTTATCAACAAATAAGTTATAATTGATATTAAAATCAGTTGATAAATTTTCATATATACATTTAATATGTTTTCTATTCTGAACACATGTCTTTTTTAAGATACAACCATTAATTAATTTATCATCATAAAAACCCATTGATTTCAAATTTTCTGTTATGAAAGACAAAGGTTCGTCTACAAAAATATATTCTGGATTAAGACATTTATATAAAATAGATGATGTATTTCTAACAGACTCTAATTGTCTCCAGATAATGTAATTTAAAAGTTCGTAATCATCATCAAATTCTACAAAAGTTGCACTGAAAATATTAGTTGTTTTTGCACTGGCAAAACTTGCACACATAGTAATCAATTTATTAATATCACCATCATAAATAAATGTTCCATTTTCATTAGATTTAAATACAAGATGGATTTCGTTGTTGAAACAATACATAAATGTTGGGTTAAAATAATCATACATTTCTTTGCTTACATTAACAATTTTTTCTTGAATCTCTACTAATTCTCTTTTTTTTTCATTAATTCCGTCACGTTTGTTCATTTGTTTCAATAAATCTTTACATTTTAATGAAACTATATGTGATTTATACGGATGACACTTTTTTTCGTTTTTATTCAAATAATTTTTCATACGATCATGAATATTTTCAGATTTCTTAAAATACTTTTCTAATAAATAAAACATATTCGCTTTTTAAAATTATTTTATTTTTTATTTTTCATTTTTTTATTAAATAATTAAAGATTTTCTTCCTTCATCTGAGGAAACATCAGAAGAAACAGATGAAACAGCAGAAGAAATATCAGAAGAAACAGCAGAAGAAATATCAGAAGAAACAGCAGAAGAAACAGCAGATGAAACATCAGAGGAAACATCTGACGAATTATCTAAGGAATCATCTGAAGAAAAATCTGAAGAAACAGCAGAGGAAACATCCGATGAAACATCTGAAGAAAAATCTGAAGAAACATCTGAAGAAACGTCTGAGGAAACAACATCAGATGAAACATCAGAGGAAACATAAGATGAGATATAATTTTCATCGCCTTCAACAGTGTTTGTTTCATTTTCTCTATTTGGTTTAGTTGGAAGAGACAATAAACCTAGTATATCTAATAAACTCGGACATGTAGATGACATTTTTATTAAGTCAATAAAAAATAAAAGAGATAATGAACATAATTTAATTTTTTGATAAAAATGAATAAAAAGTTAAAATTAATTAAAATAAATGACTGATGAAATTAAAAAAAAAGGAAGACCAAAGAAGGAAAAGAATGATGAAGAACAATTGGAAAAAAAGAAAAGAGGAAGAAAAAAGAAAGAAGACAATGAAACTGTTATTGAAATAAAACAAAAGAAAAAAAGAGGTCGTAAAGCTACATTGAAATATTATAATTCAGATATAAGGAAAAAAATTCAAATGACAACAACACATATGAATAATAATAATACTATAATTCATTTAGATTTAGAAGATGACGAAGAAGAAAATGAGTTTAATATAGAATGTTTAGATGAAAATATTATTCAAGATACAGAGAAAATAAAAAACGATATACAAAATATAGAAAATGAAGAAGATTTATCAGTTTTGTATGAAAAAATGTTAGTGTTGAGAGAAAAGGAGGAAAATTTAATAGGAATTGTTGAAAATAATATTGAGGAAGAAGAAAAAGAAGAAGATAAATGCGAAGAAAGAAATTATAATTTTTTTCAAATGTATAAAAAACTTTTATCTGATAATTGGGTTCATCAAACAGATTATAAGTGTTGGTGGTGTTGTCATTCGTTTGATACTGTACCGCTTGGTAAACCATATTCGTGGGATAAAAATCATGATAAGTTTAGAGTTAGAGGAATTTTTTGTTCGTTTGAATGTATGAAAGCATACCATGATGAAAATGGAAGAATGGAGGAAAAATATTTGATGAATTCCATGTATTATAAATTAACCGGTAATGATTTTAAAGAATTAAAAAGTGCCCCATCTAAATATTTATTAAAAATGTTTGGAGGACAATTAACTATTGACGAATTTAGGAATACAAATAATAAGATATTCAAGATGATTGAATATCCCATGATAATAACTAGAGATTTTGTTGAAGAAGTTGATATTAATAACATGAAATCAATTAATAAAAAATTATTTACACAAGGAAGTGAGGTTAAAAATACTTCATTAGATAAAATTATAGAAGATGCCAAGTCACGTGTTAAAATAGAAGAAGCTACAGTTGTTAAAGGAAATACAATTGATAAGTTTATACAATTTGTTTAAAAAATTTTTTGTCTTATTATTTCTTGTTTATATTTTATGTAAGAATATATATCATATAATATACATTCTCTTATTTTTTTGTTTTTTATTTGTTTTTTAATTTCATATATATATTTTTTATATAGTTTTGAGTTTACTTTAATATAATTTGGAAATTTGTCTGAAATTTTATTTTCTATAAATACTTTATTATACGCAAGAATATTTTCTAATTCAACAATTCTATTATAATACGGAGGATATTCTATTTGTAGAGATGACTTAAGACAGTGATAGTTATGGTTTATTAATTCGTTTGTTGGGTTAGAGTATTTTTTATTAACAATGTTTTCAATATTTAACTCGTCATAGCTTAGAGAATATTTGGAAAATTTAAAAGAACCAAGATTTAATGGTAAATATTCCATAAGACTATACCCTGTTTTTAAATTATATACATATTTTGAAATAATATAAGTAATGTCATTATCTAAATACAAATGACTTGAAATTAAATATGTATAATAGGATAAACGGATTTGTTCAAACATTGTTTCATCTAAAAATTTTATATAAGTTTTAATGTTTTCGTTATCTTTAAATAAATGTATATTTAAGAGTATATGAAATAAAAATGTTTTTATATTATTTGTTTTTAATTTGAAATCATTTGAAATATATTCAAACATAATATCAAGTGTTAATTTATTAAGCAAATTATTATTCATATCAACCAACCAAGTCAAGTTTTTCAAAACATGATATTTGAGATTAAGATTATTATCTATATTGCTAAAAGTTTTATAAATATGACCAACCATATGTTTTTTAAATGTATTATATAAATACTCACAATGATCTTCCGCTAAATGTTTTAATAAATATTTTGTTATTTTTATATCAAATTTTTTTAGAGAATATTTATTTAAAAGAGATGTAACTAAATACTCATTTTCTATAGTTTTTATTTTTTCATATATACATTTATTTGTTTTTTTTAAATTTATAATATCGTGAAAACCAATGTTTTCGGTAATAATCATCATGACTTCAAGTGGTAATGTTTCCATATTCTTTGTTATTTTTTAGAAAAAAATTTTTTTTTCATTTTTTAGCATAATTATAACGTATAATATTAAAACAATTATTAATCCACCTGTTGTATTCAACATACCTTTAATTAATTCCTCTGTATAATTCATTTTAAATTTTAAAATTTAAAATAAAAATTTAGTTTTTTAAATAGCGAAAAATCCAACCTTTAAAACTCCGTTTAATGGATCAACATGACTTGCATTTTGAACAACTACACTGAACGAACCTTGAGTAATACCTGATACACGAACTGCTGGTAAACCAGTTGTTCCAGCATAGTTAACAACGCTTGCTAAAACAACAGAAGAAGCCTTAACTGCCGAGTTAGTGACAACAAACGACGAAGATCCAGCAGTTGCTAAAGTTGAACCTGCTGAATATGTTGTGATTACTCCGCAATCACCGTTACACGTAACACCAGTTGTGTTACTTGTTGGTTGTGTAGATAAAGTAGGTGTAATATCTAATTGTGATAAGGATAAATTGTTTAAAATTGTTCTGTAAGGAACTCGTGGCATTTTTTATATAATATATAAATAAAAAAAATATAAAAAAATTAACTAATATAAAATTAATATTTAAAACTTTGTGATGAAATAATTCTTCCATCACTATTCATGTCAATAATTATTCTATACTTAACATCATTTTGAACAGGTGGCTGAACAGGTGGTTGAACAGGTGGTTGAACAGGTGGTTGAACAGGTGGTTGAACAGGTGGCTGAATAGGTGGTTGAACAGGTGGTTGAACAGGTGGTTGAACAGGTGGCTGAATAGGTGGTTGAACAGGTGGTTGAACAGGTGGCTGAACAGGTGGTTGAACAGGTGGTTGAACAGGTGGCTGAATAGGTGGTTGAACAGGTGGTTGAACAGGTGGCTGAACAGGTGGTGTGTCTAATTTAACCCATAAAGATGGTGTATTAGATGGTTCCCATCCAGGTAAAGATTGGTGACTAATTTGTGTTCTGTATGATACACCATTGTATACAACTAAATCTCCAATTTTATAAGGTTGATTTGGTAACCAAGTAGATTGAACAGGTGGCTGAACAGGTGGCTGAACAGGTGGTTGAACAGGTGGCTGAACAGGTGGTTGAACAGGTGGTTGAACAGGTGGTTGAACAGGTGGTTGAACAGGTGACTGAACAGGTGGTTGAACAGTATCTGGACGTCCATGAGTGAGATTTTGTTTCAAAACATCGGATAAATTTCGTGGGTCAGTGACTGATTTTTTATCACCTGAATTTTCCCAAATGATAATACCACCAAGATTTTTTTCATAAATAATTCTACATTTTTCTATAATACTGTCTGGATTATCATACGAATTCATGACACGTTTAATTGGATCATATGAATAAGCAGCTTTTGATTCAGGATCAACATATTCAGTTGCGCCAGCTACAGGTAAATCTTTATAATCAACAACGCCTTTTTCCCATGACATATCAGTGGAACCACCAGAGGCAGAAGTTCCGGGACCACTTGTGTTTGAAAAACCACGACTATAAAAAGCTCCGCCTATAAACACTTTTTGTGATGGAACACCACGTGATAAATAAAAATCCGCTGCTTCCTCGCATGACAAACGAGAAATTTTTGATTTACGTGGGTTAGTATGGAATGCAGCAGTTGTTTCACCCCAATTCCCATCATGAAAATCATATGTCATAACATGAAGTTCGTCAATTAAAGGGTGAATTTCTTCAACTGGAAATTTAGCTTTGTTAGGATCAGCAACACAACAGAAAGAAATTACATAATCACTCATACCATTAGAATTAAATGCTGTTCGTAGTTCTTTTAAAAATGAAATAAAGTTAGAAGAATCTTGCGGGGACGCAACATTACCATCGTTACCATAATTAACACCATCATTCGAAAGATATTCCCAATCTAAAGAAATACCATTAAAAATAGGATATTTTTTAAAGATAGAGATTAAATTACTAACAAAATTTGTTCTAGACTGAGGAGTGGAGACAGCACTTGAAAAATATTTACTCCATGTCCAACCACCTACACTTAATTGAATATTCATTGGTTGTTTTTCCTTTAATTTTTTAAATTGGCCAAAATTACCAAAAAAAGTAGAAGTTGTGTCGTTCCATGAATCAGGAGGAGGGACACCATCAGCTCCTACATATCTTTTATCTGTATCAGCCCAATCATCACCTGAGAATACACGTCCATTAGCATCTAAATTGAAAAACGCGTAAGCAACATCACATACATCCGGATGTATGTCTTTAACTTGGAAGTTTCTTCCATAATTAGACCAAGAGGTATGATAATAAATTGCTCTCTTTCCAGTTGGTGTATTTACACGAGTCATTTTTTTTTATAATTAAAAAACAAAATAAAAAATAAAATTAAACTTACAAAATTAATAAAAAAAATATTTATTGATAAGTAAAAACAAATGGAAAGAGAAGCAAGTGAAAAATATACAGTATTTCCTATTAAATATACAAAATTGTGGGATTTTTATAAAAAACACGAAGCATCATTCTGGACAGTAGAAGAAGTTAGATTAAAAGATGATTTGACAGATTGGAAAAAATTAAATGATAACGAAAAATATTTTATAAAAAATATATTAGCATTTTTTGCTGCAAGTGATGGTATAGTTAATGAAAATTTAGTTTTTAATTTTTACAATGAAGTTCAGATACCTGAAGCGAGATGTTTTTATTCTATTCAGATTATGATAGAAACAATCCATTCTGAACAATATGCTGTATTAATAGATACATATGTGATTGATGAAGTTGAGAAGAATAGGTTGTTCAACGCAATAGAAACAATACCGGTTGTAAAAAAGAAGGCGGATTGGGCATTAAAGTGGATTGAAGAAGGTACTTCATTAAATATTCCTAAAAAATATATGGAGCAATATAAATTAATAGAAGATAAATTACAAGAAATTGGTTGTACTAGTGAAATGCGTGAAAGTTTGGAGTTTTTAACAAAAGAAAAACCAAATTTCGGACAGAGATTAATTGCATTTATTTGTGTTGAGGGATTATTTTTTTCTGGATCTTTTTGTGCTATTTATTGGTTGAAAGCAAGAGGTTTGATGCCAGGTTTATGTACTGCTAACGAATTTATAAGTCGTGACGAGAATTTACATGCAGAATTTGCAATTGAATTATATAAAATGTTAGACGAAAGGGTATCAGAAGAAGTAGTTCATGCTATCTTTAAAGATGCTGTTATAATTGAACAAGAATTTATAACAGAATCCCTTCCAGTATCTTTAATTGGTATGAATTGTAATTTAATGAAGCAATATATTGAATATGTAGCAGATAGGTGGCTCATCTTATTAGGGTATAGAAAAATATATGATACACAAAATCCCTTTACATTTATGGAATTAATTAGTCTAAATTCTAAATGTAATTTTTTTGAAAATACAGTGACAAGTTATCAAAAACCAGGTGTTGGAACAACAGACGAAGACCGAGAATTATCGTTTAATGATGATTTTTAATTTAATAAATTTAATACAAATAAAAATAAATGTTATGTCTTATTTGTAATGATACTACGAAACAAATTTTTAATAAGGAACAATTTTGTATAAATTATTGTAATAAATGTACATTTGCATATTCGTATAATAATGATGATTGGTATTCTGTTGTAAACGAGTGGTCAATTTTTTCAAGAATATCAATGACATATTGTAAAGAATATTTAAAAATAGAAAAAATGATAAGTGATATAGTTAATGTTGCGTGTAATAAGGACATATGTTTTTATTTTTCCGTAAATGCTATAAAAATATTTTTATATAAAAAAGGTTTATGGAAAATAGATGAAATAATTAATTATGAAGAACATTATGGAGTATATATAACAGATTATGATGATATTATAAACTCGACTACAACAGACTTCCTATCAGTTGAATTGGCAAATAATATATATGATGATGCTATTTATAATAAACTTCAATACAAATATAATATATTACAAAATGTATTTAAAAATATTATCAATAGGTACATATTATTAGATTATCGTGTATTTATACTTGGTGAAAAAGATTTGTTTGGATTTACTTTACCAGAAGACTCTACATTTATAAGTTTATACAAAGCGATAAATCAAAATTTTTTAACAGAAATTAATGAATATCCTAAAAAAATTTTAATAGATATTGGAAACAATAATTTATCAGATTTTCCATTTGTTTTACAAACATCTTTTTTAATAAAAGATTCTGGTTATTACAAAGTTTATACATTAAATAATTCAAGAAATATAATGTTTTAAAAAAATAAAAATAATAATTAATGAAAAGGAATTAAATGAAAGAATTTAAAAAAATACGTGATAATAAAGGTCTTTCAGGATTACTTAATCTTGGTAATACATGTTATTTTAATTCAGTTATACAAGCTTTAAGTAATACCTTGGTATTAACAAATTATATATTGACAAATAACATAAAGAACGACATAAATCCAAAAAATAATAAATTTGTTTCTAATTATTGTATATTAATAGCGAATATGTGGATTAAAAATGAGATAATTAAACCTAAAAGTTTGTACATTACATTTTGTAATTTATATGAAAAGTATAAAGGAATGGAACAACAAGATGCATACGAATGTTTTTTAAATATATTAGAAGTTTTACATAAAGAAATAAAATATGAAATAGAAGCTGAAATAAAGGGTGACGCTGAGGGAAACTTGGAAATATATAATGCTTGCAAAAAATGGATAGAATTATATAAAAAGGGTTATTCTGAAATTATAAAAATTTTTCATGGAATGATTTTTAATAAAATAATTTGTAAAAATTGTGGTGGGAATTCTATAAATTACGAACCATATAATTCTATTAGTATTCCTAAAATAAAAAATACTTTGAAAGAATGTTTGAATGAGTATTTCCAATGTGAAAGTATAGATTCATATTATTGTGAAAACTGTAAGAGAGAATGTAATAGTCTTTATACTACAAAGATTTATTCTTTTCCAGAAATACTCGTGATACATTTAAAACATTCAAACCAAGAAATTATATATCCTTTGAATAATTTAGATGTTACAGATTTAATATGTATTGAAAAGAAAGATCCAAATTCTTATGTATATGATTTATATTCAGTGATTTATCATAAAGGAACAGTAGAATCTGGGCATTATTTTACATGTGCTAAAAACAATGACAAATGGTATTGTTTTGATGATGCTAATGTATTTAAGGTAAATGAAAGTGAGATTATAAATAAAAATGCATATATTCTTTTTTATAAGAGAAGAATAAAATGATAAATTAATAACTTTTAGTTTGAACTTGTACTGTAAAAGTTTTTGAAAACCCATATAATGAAATTAAACATAACAAGATTGTAAATACCAATGATGCTATTAGGTAATCGTATAATTGTTTTTTATCTTGTTTATAACTTTGATTATTGTCATAACAATGAATAGACATACTTGTTGAAATTATAGATAAAATAGCATTTACGAATAAAGCAAATGTAATTAAACTTAGTGTGAAATTAAATCCCATCTTAATTTTATATTGTTTTACAATAAAAAAAAAATTTAATAACATAATTTAATACTTTCTAGAATATCTGTTGTTAATAATTTTGTAATATTAAAATTATTAAGCGACCCCTCATTCTCATTTAATTTAAACCCCCAAAAAATAGAATTAATATTATCACATAATCCCAATCTTGAATTTACAAAGGTATTAAAATCTGATGAAAATGAAGATTGTTTCCAGAAATTTTTAAGATATATACACATTCCGTAATCGGTTGAATTTTTTTCATATGTTTTTTGGCCTTTTGTATCATATGTAAATAACATATTAGAATAAACACAATCTTTAAAGCTATAAATAAAATGAGGAATTATGTCGTTTAGGAATGTCGGAAAATAAATATAATCTTGTAAAAAATTACAAATAATTTCATTCGTTGCATATTTAGCAGCTAAATTTAATTTATATTCAAATGAATAATTTATTTCACTGTTATCAATATCTATAATCTTAATTCTTTTATCGTCTTTTGGTAAAAATTTTTGAGCACTCTTCTTATCATCAACAATTAACCATTCTATATCGCCAGAATATCGTAATTTTAAGAATAATAAAATTGTTAAGAAGAATGTATTTTCGTCATTTAAGACTGTTATTAAAGTAACAGAAGGGTATTTATCTAAACATTTTTCTGATAACTTAGAATGTGGCACTGTCAAGCAATTTTCATTATTTATTCTTTGACTCATCTTTTGTTGTGTTAAGTTGTAAATTTTTGTTGATTTAAATAAGTCTTCTAATTTCTTAATATTCATTAGTTCCTTAATTCCAGTTTGTGTTAATATAAAATGAAAAGAAGATTTTATTTGAGAATTTGTCCAGAATATACTATTATCTGTTACTTTATAATTATATTTTTCAACTATCCCTTCTAATGTTAAAATAGACGCATCATTGGGAATTTCTGGAAGTAAAGAACAATCATTCTCTAAATGAGTCATGTTCATGTTAATAAAACCAACAAGACCCTTAGATTTTTTTACAAACATTTTAAATTCAGATAACATTCTTGAAGAATCATGGCAAAAATAATATTTCATATATGGATGTTTAATTTTTTTTTTTAATAATTTTTTGGTCTTGGATAAATTTTTTTTGTCAATAAAAATAAAAAATTCATCAATTGTTACAAGAGACTGATTCATTTATTCGGTTAAAATATTTAAATGATTAAATTTAAACGAATTTACATAATTTTAATTTTATTTTACAATATTAAAAAGAAATCAATGTCAGCGCAATATCATGAACAGCAATTAATTATATTAGATACCACACAAAGTATAAATATATCATCTGGAGCAGTTATTATTGAGGGTGGTTTGGGAGTAATGAAAAATCTTAACATCGGTGGAAATACTGTAATAGATGGTAGTTTAACAGCCGGTTCCTTTTTCGTAAATAACTTGAGTGCGAATGCAATTACGACTTCAAGTCTTATTTCAACTATTAGTTCAATAGGTACCTTAAATATATCATCATACACAGCTTCTTCTGGATTTGTTTCTAGTTTAATAAGTTCTGTTTTAACAACTGGTTCTTTGAATGTAACTGGCTCTAGTTTGTTAAATGGTGTTGTGACTATTTCAAATTCGACAGGTAGTTCTAATACTGGTTCTGGTGCTCTTGTAGTGTATGGTGGAGTTGGCATAAATGAAAATATTAACATAGGCGGTGATGCAACCATTCGTGGGAATTTAACTGTATTAGGAACAACAACAACAATTGATACAGAGACATTATTAGTGCAAGATAATTTAATTGTATTAAACTCAGCTCCATTTCCAGGTGTTGACGGTGGTTTATTAATTGCACGTGCAACATCTGGTTCTAATCCAACAGGTGGACCATATTCATATGCTTCATTATATTATAGTGAAATAGCAGATGAATTTAGATTAGCATATACTGCTAACGATCCTGGAACAACTGCATCAGTGACTGTTACTGAATATATTCCTTTAAGAGCCTATTCTGCTACACTTACAAGTACAGAAAATGCATTAGGTATAGGAAGCGGCGGAGCATTAACTGTATTTGGAGGTGCTGCTATATCTCAAGATTTATATGTAGGTGGTGTATTTGATGCTGATAACATAAACGTTACAAACTTGACATCTTCTAATTCTGTATTAACAAATTTAACAAGTTCTAATGCCTTATTAGTTAATGTTACAGCAACTAACCTTTATGTAAATTCTATCACAGCGCCTAATTTGTTAATTACAGATGCATCTATTACAAATTTAGTTACAACAAATCATACATCTTTAAATTCGTTAGTCACAAATTTAACAAGTACATCAGCTGTTATTGTAACTGGATCAATTAGCAATTTAGTAAATACTAATCAAACATCAACTAATTCCCTTATTACAAACTTAACAAGTACATCTGCTGTTATCGTCACTGGATCAATTAGCAACCTAGTAAATACTAATCAAACATCTGTTAATTCATTAATAACAAACTTGACATCAACATCAGCTGTTATAGATACTGGATCAATTAGTAATTTGATAAATACTAATCAAACATCTGTTAATTCGTTAATTACAAACTTAACAAGTACGTCAGCAGTTATTGCGACAGGTTCTATTAGTAATTTAATAAATACTAATCAAACTTCATTAAATTCTGTTATTACAAATGGAACAGTATCAAGTTTAAATGTGAATACAGTAAGCTTTAATCCAAGTTTAGGAGATATATTTACAGAACGTTCAGCAACAGCTGCTAATAATATATCAGTACCTACACCTGTATTAGGATTCCAATTTAGTAATTCAACTGTTCGTGCATTTACAGCCATCGCTTCAGTTGCAATTGATGCAACACAAGATCTTTTTGCAAATTATGATTTAAAGGGTTTACAAACATCAACCGGAAACTGGTTACTCAATAGTACATATATAGGAGATAAAACCGGTATACGATTTAGCATGTCAACAGCTGGAAATATTCTATATACAAGTGATAATCCTGCTCAAGCAGGACATGTAAGTACAGTTATTAAATTCAGAGCACTTACTACAAGTGTTTAAATATAGAAATGAATACTATTATTTTCAGTATAGTCAAATGGTTTTATTAAAAAACATTTGAAAAAATCATTTTTTAATAACTCTTTAGGTGTTACTAAATTATACGAATTTTCAATCCCATTTATAAGTCTACCATCTTTTAAAAATTTTGTATTCGAAATACTATCTGTATTAATACTATAACTACTGGTGTCGCTGTCACTACTGCTGCAACTGTCGTAACTAATGCTGCTGTAACCACTGTCGTCACTAACACTAATGCTGCTGTAACCACTGTCTTTACTGACACTATTGCTGCTGTAATTACTGTCGTTACTGAAACTACTGTTGCTGTCTGTGTCTTCTGGTAATAATTCGTCTGGATATAAATTTATAATCCAATTATATAAATCTTCTGATATAAATAAATCTAATAGTGATGTTAAACAATAATGTAAGTCATATACTTCATTGTAATTGTAAGGGACATTATTATTAGTATAAATATCCGATGTATCCGAATCTATTATGGTTTTATTTTGTGTATAATCATATTGATAACAACCTGTTATAAATTTATTTGGATATAAATTAGAATTTTTAGTTTGTTGAAATGACATACTAAATTCAAAATCCCATAATTTTGGTAAAACACCTGTATTTGGTATATAAAAGATATCATTGTCGACATGATACACTAAATAACCTCCTGGAGATATAGATGTGTCTATTAATATATTACCATAATGACAATCGTTATGCATCATTTTAAAATGTTTTTGTAATGTGTATATGGATTGAACAAGTTGAAATACAATAATTTTCCATTGTGTAGATGATATTTCTTTATCATTTTCGTATATATTATAAATCCAATTGTCTAAACTACCTTCATTAACATATTCAGATAATAGAACATTGGAATAATTTTTTATATCATATTTTTTATATAAATCATTAAAATTCAAATGTTTTAAACCCCGAGAAGAATTTGATATTTTTTTAGAACCAATATAATGAACAAAATGAGGGGATCTTTTTTTTAATATAATTTCGTCAGTAATTGTTTTTAATGTTATGTTTTCCAAAAAACATGGATGTTCAATTTTAGAATATCTTTCATCAACAGGAATGATTTTTAACCCAATTTTATCTGAAATATTTTTAAATTGTATTCTGAATGGAATTCCTTTTAATTCTTTCGAATCTTTACGAACAGTGAGTTGATACATTTCATTGAGGCCTAATTTATCTTTACTATCGTCTAAAATAATTTTTTTTGACCTGTATTTACTGCGAAGTTTTGATAACATAGATAATTTATCATTAAAGTGCATTTACTGTAATTAAAAATGGTAACTAATTTAGTTTTAACAATTAAACGTAAAAAATTAAAAAAAAAAATATTTTATAATTAAAAATAAAAAATGAATAAAGTTATGCAATTAACTGTTTTTAATAAAATTTTAGATAATTTATTTGAATATTTGGAAGAAAATTTTCCTAAACATAAATCTGATATTGTATTAAACAGAAGTGCAATAGAATTAGTGAGAAAAGGAAATCCAAGATTAGTGGCAGAACAATTTATGAAATCTGTATTACCTTTTAAAAAACAAATTTTGGAATGCGATGAAAAATTTTTTTTAAATTATGAAGAAAATTTGAAAGATGTTGTACAAAATAACAGTACAGAGATGTTAAGTGCAAAAATTAGACAAATGTGGTTGAATTCGACAACAACAGACAATCAAAAAGCACATATTTGGTTATATTTTCATAAATTGATAAAAATTGGGGAAGAATTATTATAAAAAATGAATTTTAATTAACTTATTAATTAATTAAATGAAATATTTAACAGAATTTGAAAGCGAAGAAGAAATAGATGAAAACGTATCAGTTCCATCTTTAATTGATAATGAATGCAGGTTTTGCTTTGAAAAAACAGATCAAAAATTAATTTTTTTAACTTGTAATCATGTATTTCATATAAATTGTCTTTCTAAAATATATATAGACGTTGACAATACAGAAACGTGTAAGTGTTGTGTTTGTTATAAAAATTTAGAAAAAGAAGAATTATATTATATTTATACAATTTTTTTAAAAAATACACAAAAATCAAGGGAGTTGTATAGAAATGAAATAAATTCTTACCAAGAAAAATTAGATGAAGTAAAAGAAAAGTATGTTAAAATAGAAGATGATATAAAGAAATGTAAAGATATATTATATAAGAATAAGATTTACGTTTAAATTGTTAATTGTATTTTATTTATAATCTATAGAAATAAATGTCACAGGGAATGATTACAAAATTAGAAGAATTACCACAATCGGAAGTTAGTTCAGATGAAATGTACGAACATGAAGAGGAAGAAGTTATGGAGAAATCGTTTAAAGAACAATTTAATGAAGAAAATTTTTTATTGTTTTTATTTTTCTACGTGGCTTCATCACAAGTAATACACGATCTTTTAAGAAAAGGTGGATTCGATGAATTTAAATTACCAATAATAGTATCTATTATTATGTTAATTGTATGGGTTTTTACAAAAGTTTTTATTCTCAAAAAAATAAAATAAATAATTATATTAATTTAAATAAGAAGTAATATGATTAATTTAGAGAATTATAAGATGTTTTATGAATGTAAAACAGACATTAAAGATTTAGAAAACGAAGACATTTTATTTATATACGATAGATTTTTAAATTCGGTTGGTTATATTGAGAAAAATAAAATAAGTAGCTTAAATACATTTTATACTAATATGTATTATAGAAATTTTATATATATAAAACTACCAATGTTTTATAATAGATATTTTTCAGTATATCCATTTTTAAAAAATAAAATGGATTATTTGTTTCTAGAAACTTACAAAACAACCATATTTTCATATAATAATATTAGTGGTAATGGTGATAACTCAAGTTTTATAACCGTTCCAGAATATATTAATAAGGTATTATGGTTAAAATTTTATTACAAAGATAATCTTAATCAGTTTACTAGAATAGGGGAATTTCACAGACAACCATTTTTATATTCTTTAAAACATAAATTGGAAGACAGAATAAATAAAGAATGTATTCAATATATTGATAATACAGATAACATTACACTCCGAGAGAACAATTTTGTTAATAATATTAGTAATGGATGTAATTTTAATTTATTCGAATATCAAAAAAATGATATAATGTGGATAAAAGACATTGAAAAAAAAATAGATACAAACGAGCTATCATTTACATATATTTATAATAATTTATTATACAGTAATGATTTGGAATTTTGTATGGTAAATAATAAAATTTGTTTTGATAAAACACATGCAATAAACGAAAAAAAAGAAAAAAAGGTAAATGTAAAGGGTGGTAACTTAATCTCAGAAGTTGGGTTAGGTAAAACATTAATAATGTTATTTTATATATTCAATAAAACGTCATCGCGTGTTTTAAAAGATAATTGCAATCATGTTTATGTAAGAGGGGGAAAAATAGGAGAATTTTGTAAAAATTCTAAAAAAAATGCTTTTTTTTGCGCAACTCATATAAATGAATATCCTATTAAAATAAATTATGAATTAACTTCTCGGAGTAAAGCTGGAACATTATTAATTGCGCCTAATGGACTTTGTAAACAATGGTTGCAAGAATGTTATACCAAATTCAATATACTCACTTTGAATAAGTCTATTTTATATATAACTAATATGGATCAATTTAATGTAATTACCCACGACGATATCTTAAACGCTGATTTAGTTATTGTTTCTTTGAACATGATTTGTCGCGTTGATCGTTTTTTTACAAAAATAAAATGGGAGAGAATTGTTATAGATGAAAGTCATGAAATAACTGACGAATACTGTAAAATTATAAAAAAAATAAAATCAGATTATATTTGGAATATTACAGCTACACCATTCGTGAATGGTTTTAATAGTTATATTATTCAAATGCGTATGATTTCAGATATAGGAGTATTTACTATAGAAGATTTGAATTCTGATGATTTAATAAAAAATTCAAGACATTTATTTAGAAAAAATACACATAAATCGGTTTTACACATAGATAGTGAAAATATTGTGAAACAATTGGAGTTTACACAAACAGAGAGAAATATATATAATTCATATACAAAAGATAATATAAATGCCTTAATAAGATTATGTTGTCATTGTGAATTAAATAAAGATACCAATTCAATAATAAAAAAATGTCAAACATTTGAAGAAGTTCAGATACATTTAAAAGATTATTATGGAAATAATATAAAAGAACTCGCAGAAGAAATAAAAGAAAATGAAAAACTTTTGAAAGAGTTGGGTGATGAGAATTCTAAAAATATAAAAACACATATAACAAACTTGAAAAAAAAATTACAAACAAATAGAGGAATGTATAATTATTTACAACAGACAATTGATGAAACGAACTGTCCCATTTGTCTTGATGAAATTAATGAAAAAATTATAACATTATGTGGTCATAATTTTTGTAAGAATTGTTTTGATACATATTTAAATTCAACTAACACTACAAAATGTCCATCGTGTAATAATATATTTGAAGATGATAAAAAATATTATATATTAACAAAAACTAAAGCTAATAACGAATTAGATTCTATAGTTGAAGAAATAAAATCAACAAAATTAGGTAACATAATATATTTTATAAAAAATATGAATATTGGGGGGAAAATAATATTGTTTTCACAATGGGATGAAATGTTGGATAAAATTTATAATTATTTTAGAGAAAATGAAAGCTGTGTGAAAGCATTTTTATATAAAGGCAATACGAATTGTAAAAACAAAAGTATTAGATCATTTAAAGAAAGCAAAGAAACATCTGTAATGTTATTATCGTCTAAGAATTCGGCAAGCGGTTTAAATTTAACAGAAGCAGATTCTGTCATATTTTTAGAACCAATTTATGGTAGCTTGGAATATAGAACAAATACTGAACTTCAAGCAATAGGTAGAGTAAAAAGAATTGGGCAAAATAAGAAAATTAAAATTTACAGGTTTATAATTAAAGATACAATTGAAGAATCTATAGAAGACACTTTTGTAATCTAAATTTACACTAATTTTCATCTACATCATCGTCTTCTATATATGTTTTAATACGCCATCCGTTTATTTTGTAAATGTTTTTTTTATCAAGTTTAAATTCGCAACACAAAGCATTTTCTAATTGTGTTATAAAATGTATAAATTTTCCAAAATTACTTTTTAAGAAATAATCTGTTTTATAAATATTTTTTAATTCGTCTTTTGTTATGAAATCTGTTTTTTGACCACTTATTATATTTTCATCAATAAATTGTTTAATTGCGTTGTTGTCATTTTCATATTTCTTTGTTACTTTTAATACTTCATCAGGTGGTATTAAACCTTCTTCTCTATACAATTTATAATATCTAAGTAAAATACACATGAAAACAGGTTTGTAAAAATCTAATTTGCTTTTAAGATCTTTATCTATTTTAAATTCGTACATACCATTTTTAATGTCACTTGATGGTTTATCTACGAATTTTGAAATGTATTCTGTGATTTTTAAGCGTCTCAATGTTCCACCGTCAACTTCAGTGATTGAAGGAATTTTATTACAACACATGAAAAATTTTGCATGTGGTTTATATTCTATTTGTGAAGAATGAAGGTCTCTTGTAGAGATTCTATCTCCTCCTGTTAAAGATTTCATAGTTCCAGCTTGAATCATTTCATGAGATTCTGGTTCTTGCATAATAACTACACGTTTATTTTTTATATTTGCTAATGCACTATTTGCATTATTAGCTGATTCACGTTTACAAGTAATTAATGAAACAGGTGCGACACAGCCGTAATCACCAAGTGCTTTTAATAATAAATCAGTAATAGTAGATTTGCCATTACCACCTGTATTATTTTTACCTGAAAAAATATAAAAATTTTCATCTCTTACATGTCCATCCAAACAAGAAGAAATAGCTTTCATCGTGAAATGCCGAACATTTTTATTTGGTAAAATCTTATTTAATAATTCTTCTAATTCAATCCATTCTTTACTATCTGGTTTGTATTCAACGAAATCATATCCAGTTGATAATGAAACATAATCGCTGGATACACCTTTTCTGAATTCATAATTTTTTAAATCATAAATACCATTTTCAAAACCTATTAAATCTTTATTTTGATCAATAATTTGATAGAAATTCGAATTATAAAATTCTAATTCTAAACAATTTAATTTATTACCGGAACCTAATATTTTTAGTATATGATGATAATTTTTCACTAATTCTTCATTAGCATTTTGTTTAATAAGTTCTCTTCTATAATTTTCTACCTTTGAAAAAACATCGTTAATCATCAATTTTCGTAAATTAAAACTCTTATTTTCTTTAATCCATCTTATATTATTAAAAAAATACCATTCGTTTTTCTCAGGGTTACTACATACAAATTTCTCATGATATAATCTATAAATTAATTTTGAAATAACATTATCAAATGGTCTTAAAAATTTAATATCATGGTTTGGAATCTCTTTTGTAATTTCAGAATAGTCTTCTTCGTTATCAATTTTTGCTAAATGCATCAAATTTAAAATTGTATAAATGTATTCGCTATTTTGGAATGAACTCCATGCTATTTCTGCATCATCCTCATTATACTTATCCCATTTGCTACTGAAATAAAACCATAAATCTTTATATTCAGAATTTATAGAGTATAGTATATAACCTACATTTAACCATTTATTTCTATCATGATATCTATCTGGATCAAGAATGTCCAAGTATTTTTTTACAACTTCTTTATCTGAATATATATCACCGTCATTTATTAAATGAACTTTTTTATTATTTGTTTCTTTTTTATCTTGTGATTTGTAATTTATTAATTCAGAATAATCTGGAATATACGTTATGCATGTTTCTAGAAATAAATTGTATGAAATATCTGTTGTGTCTATCACTATTTCTTCCAATTCATTTAAAAATTTATTTGTATCGAGTAAATACAAATTTCGTTTTTGACCATATTTTGAAGAAAGCAATGATCTAAAACAAATATCCCCATATACTTTCATATCAAAAATTTTCTTATCAAATAAATCTTTAAACCGAGGTTGAATTTGTTCTTCCATAAATTTTTTTAAAATAGACCTACTTGAAAAATGAATTCCGTCAAAAATAATATGAAAACTTTTTTTTTCATTATCTGGTATAGATTTTAAAATAGAAATACCTTTAAGTTTATTTCCAAAAAGTGTTTTTATATATCCAACAAGTGATGTTATATCATTTTTATAATTGTTATTATCTGTATTTTCACCAATTTTTCTATCATAGTCAATATATAATTTATACATACCGGTTGAGTTCCAATACTCGTATAAATTTGTTTCACGGTTTGTATTGTGATTTTTTATTATACAATTATAAAAATTCTCATATGTATCAGCTACTATTATTTTGGCATAATTTTTATTAATATCCCTTTGAAAAGCTATTAAATTATTGTTCTTGCAGTAATCTATCCATTCCTTTTTTGGTTTAATTTGGAATTCCATTATTTTTGAACCTATAAAAAAAAATCATTATTTAAACCCAATCCAATTAAAAAAAATGAAAAAAAAAATAATAAAGAGTAAATTACAACAGAATGGAAAAAACAGTATTTAACCCAGAAGCTTCTGAATTTTTACCAGAAGAAGAACTTTTTTGGAATGAAAAAGTAAAAGAATTTGAAGACCAAAATAAATGGTTATTTGAATACAATGATGATGATATGTGGGAGATAAAATTAAAAAACTAATAAAAAAACCCCGAAAGAATTGTGAAAGCAATTTGAGTAGGGATTTTTTTATGACGGTATTTTCAACAAAAAAAAAAAAAATGAAAAAAAAAAAGATTTTAAAAAAATTGTAGAAAAAGTAAAAAATGAACCAAGTAATGAGTATTGACGTATCGGACGTTATCAAAAGGGATATGAAGGTATTTTTTGATCCAAATCATATGACTAACATAATACAAGAATTGAAAAATATGCAAATTGATGAAATTTTGGATATATACAAAAGTATAGTGGAAAGTATAAACGAATATGCTAAAAATTTTGAAAAAAATGAAAGTAATTCAAACGAATATTTCAATAAAAAATGGCAAGATTTCAATGACGATTTGTTGTTGCATCATATTTATAAAAAATATCTTCATAAAAAAAATGTTTATCCAATTATAAAGAAAAAAAATAATGTATTAACTTATCAATAATAAAAAAACCCCGAAAGAATTGTGAAAGCAATTTGAGTAGGGGTTTTTTTATTTTAAGAAAGTGGTAAAAATAAATAAAAATGAAAAAAAAAATTTTTTCCCAGAAATCAAAATGGATAATCCAACTAATAAATTTTTAACGAAGGAAGATGTTGAAAAAATTTTGAATTTTTTTGTAAATATAGGTGATAACGGAGTATATTTACAAATAAACAACGTTGATATATATCAACGAGCATTTGTACATGAAAGTTATTATCAGTCTGTTCAGAATACTATTTTGAATCAGTTAGAATTAAATGAGAGGTATATGTTATATATTCCAAAAGAATCAAATGAAAGACTAGAATTTTTAGGAGATCACATATTAAAAACAATTTTAGCAAAATATTTATTCGAAAGGTTCCCCGAGGAGAGGGAGGGATTTTTGACAAAATTAAAAATAAAAATTGAAAAATGTTCATCATTGCATAAAATTGCAGTTAAATTAGGATTTAAAAAATTCTTATTGTTGTCTTTACAGGTTGAAAATCAAACTATTTTAGATATAGATAGAGGAAGAGCTACACCTAGTTTTTACGAAGATGCGTTTGAGGCATTTTTAGGTTCTATTGTTCAAGATTTTGGTGAAAAAGGTTATATATATGCAGAAAGATTTGTCAGACAAGCAATTGAAAACATTATAGATTTTAGCGAAATAATATCTGTAAATGATAATTTTAAAGATAGTCTTCAAAGATATTTTCAATCTAATAAATGGAAAACACCAATGTATATAGAAGTAAATGAAGAAGGTCCATTATATAGGAAAATTTTTTCAAGAATTGTATTAATACATGATAAAAATTTGACAGAATTAGCACCAAGTGTAAATAAAGTAATTTCAAAGTACACCCACGAATGTTTATTACTTTTGAAACAAAACGAAATAGTATTTAATAAGGTAATGAAAGAAATAAACAATGGATATATTATATTAGGAATAGGATATGGACGAAAAGTAATTCAAGCAGAACAAGATGCTGCAAAAAATGGATTATTAAATTTAAATTTGAATTTGGATTTTTAAACTAAAAAAATTTTATTTTAATATGTTATAAAATGAAATTTAAAGAAGTTATTAAAGAAGATGTGTATGATATGGAATTTTTAGAAGCTTTTGAAATAATTTTACGAGAAATGAAAAATTATATTTTACAAGAAGAATTACAACAATTATTTCAAAAAATAGATATATCAGACAATGACGAAAAACCAGAATTAATGACAACATCAACACCAACTTTTTTAATAGATGAAAAAGAACTTACCGATACTGATAGTCAAGCAACCACAATAAGACAAACAGAGGATGATGAAGATTATATCCCATCCGAATCGGACACTGATTCTCAAGCAACTATTATAGAAGATGACAATATTTTACCATCTCCAAAATCAGTATCTCAACAAGAAACTGAACAAGAAACTGAACAACAAGAAGAATCAGACGTTGATATGATGGTTTTTTCTTCCCCTCGTTTTTACCAAAGTACTATACAATCAGAATCAGATGATTCAGAAGATGAAACATTTGATAATATTAAAAAAAAAAAGAGAAGGTTGAATTGAAGATAAAGTATTTAAATAATTCTTTTTTATTTTTAAATTTTAAAAATAAATGAAAAGAAAAGTTGAAACAATTGAAGATGAATTTAAAGATATGAATATTTCAAACAAAAATAAAATGGAAGACATTGAAAAAGAATTTGAGAAAACACGAATTTCAAAAAAGACTAAAATGGAAGAATTTGAGGGCAATTCTGAATATGATGAATTATATGCAGCCTTTTTTATAAAAAAAGAATCTCCGCATCTAATAAAATTTCTAGAAAAAGCAAAAGATAGATACAATAGATATTTAACTTTTATTTTTAATAAAAACCCTCAAAAAATAGAAGAACATTTAAAACCTACCTACAACAGAATTAAAATATTTTTATCAATGTCTATATCCGATAATAATTTAGATTATTTATATAATTTAATGAAAAAAATCGATGAAAAATTAATAAATATACTTATTAAATGAATAATTTAATTAAATGATACTATATATTTTCTTTTTTGACTAGATAAACTTCTAGAAGCCGATAAACTCAAAGGTTCCCTTTTTTTACAAGAGGTTTTTTTTGATTTTTTTGTATTAAGACAATTTTTCATATCTTGTTCAATATCTTCTGCGTAAGTTTCTACATAATTTAATATATTATTTTCAAAACACCATCTAAAAAAACAAAGTTGTCCACACGATGTTTCAATACTTTTATCGTCCGTATAAAAAAATAACATCTTACCCTTTCTACAAAACGGATCAAATTGTTTTTTACTAAATGATTTTAATTGTAATTTGTAATTTTGATAAACATCAATATTGTTTAGTATAATTCTATGTTTTTTTGCATAATTAGAAATAAACCAATCAAGCAATCTTAAGGAAATCTGCGTTTCTTGATTCACAATTTCTTGAATTTTGTCAATATAATGTTCGTTGTTGGAATAATATTTTATTAGAGAATTCATTAATAAACCTAATTTTGTTTCTATACAATTTTCCTTTTGAATAAGCATTTTTGTTTAATTATTTTAATAATTAATTCTTTTTTATTTTTAAATTAAAATAATAGGTAATGGGAATTAAAAAAAAATGTGAAATGTGTGGAAAAGAGTATAATAATTATCCACCGCATTTAGTTCAATGTAAGTGTGAAAAATTATTTTGTTCTATATGTAAAATACCAGAAAACCATTCGTGTTCATTTGATTATAAAAAAAATCAACAAGAATTATTGGAAAAAAAATTAATAAAATGTCAACAAAATAAGTTAAACAGTATTTAATATACCGAGTGTTTTTAAAGATATTCTTATATTTATCCCATTTGTATTATCATTGCAAACAGGTTTCCATAACCAATTATGACAAGCTCTTTGAATTTTCTTAGCTGCATTATTTCGAAGAATTTTTTTACGTATTTTTTTTTGTAATTTTTTTATAATTTTATAATGTCTTAAATTGAATACACCATTATTAAATTGTTTGATAGGTAAATTATCAATAAATTTTATTTTATCGGAATCGTATATAAAAATTTCTAAACTGTCTGGTAAATTTTCAATTTTATTTATTTTATTAAAACTACAATCAAAATTTTTTAAACCGCTTGGTAAATTTTCAATTTTACTAATATTATTCTTATAACAATAGAAATTTTCTAAATTGTCTGGTAAATTTTCAATTTTACTAATGTTATTATGACCACAATAGAATTCTTCTAAACTGTTTGGTAAATTTTCAATTTCAGTTATGTTATTATAACTACAATAGAATTTTTCTAAACCGTCTGGTAAATTTTCAATTTTACTTATGTTATTAAAACTACAATCAAAATGTTTTAAACCGTCTGGTAAATTTTCAATTTTACTTATGTTATTATGACCACAATAGAAATTTTTTAAACCGTCTGGTAAATTTTCAATTTCAGTTATGTTATTATAACTACAATAAAATTCTTCTAAACCGTTTGGTAAATTTTCAATTTTAATTATTTTATTATGACTACAATTTATTTTCATATTTAATAAATTAATTAATTTTGTTTTCAATTTTATTTTCAATTTTATTTTTTCATAATTTTCATCATCACCATTATTTTCAAAACATCATTTTGTTTTTTACTAATAAAATGTCAACAAAATAAATTAAACATTTAATATACCGAGAGCTTTTAAAGATATTCTTATATTTATCCCATTTGTATTATCATTGCAAACAGGTTTCCATAACCAATTATGACAAGCTGTTTGAATTTTCTTAGCTGCATTATTTCGAAGAATTTTTTGACGTATTTTTTTTTGTAATTTTTTTATAATTTTATAATGTCTTAAATTGAATACACCATTATTAAATTGTTCGATAGGTAAATTATCAATAAATTTTATTTTTTCGGAATCGTATATAAAAATTTCTAAACTATCTGGTAAATTTTCAATTTTACTTATTTTATTACGATTACAATAGAAAATTTTTAAACCGTCTGGTAAATTTTGAATTTTACTAATGTTATTCTTATAACAATAGAATTCTTCTAAACCGTTTGGTAAATTTTCAATTTTACTTATTTTAGTCTGACAAGAATTTATTTTCATATTTAATAAATAATTAATTTATTAAATAAATTTCATTTTTTATAATTCTGTGTCTGAATTCCCATCATCCTCGTCATCCATAATATATTCAGTAATTGTTTGAAGGTTCCTCCAAACTCTAAATTGAACAACTTTCCATTTTGCTGTCACTTTTGTTGAAATAGACAAATAAACCAATTCTAATACACACATAACTTGACTTCCTTTAGGAACAATTGATTCATAATTGTATTCTGTTAAATTTAAAATATTCTTATTTTCATCAAAACTTAATACTTCTGTGTTATATTTCTTATTACTTAAAAAACGTCCAGTGAATTCATCACCCTTTCGTTCGCGATCTAACTTCGTACGAAGACGAGATGGATAAGATAAAACATTTCCTTCTTTATCTGTAGCGATCTTAACGCATGGTGAATAAAACGCTTCTTCTACAACATCCATACTAACCTTTGGCTTACCCAACCATTCCTTAGAATGTTCAATAATCTTGTGTTTTATTAAATTATCAAAATCATTCATACGTTGGTGAAAAGTATTCAATTCATCAGAATTCTTATCTTCAACTCCAAATGACAATTCCATTTCAAAACTATCATCCTTATTATCAACAGCATCCTTCTTACGCCAACGTTTAATACCATTAGGAACATTCATTTTAGGTGTTTGAATCAGCACTTTACCACCATTTAAATTTACATAAACCATCTTACGACCATTGTTATCAACCTTAACATCAGAGAAAGTTAACTTGGATAAATCTAATTCGCTTGCTTTAATAACCGACATCTTTATTTATTTTATTTAGAAGAATAAAAATTTGTTTTTCATTTTTTTGTTAATTTAAATTTTTAACAAAAATTATAAATAAAAAATTAATATTTTAACTATTCAACCGGTGTTGGAACCGGAACTGTACTTTTTCGCGTCTTCTTAATAACCTTTACCTTATCATCTACTTGTAATTCTTCAACTTGTTTAGAAACTTCTTCTTCGACTTCTTTCGATACTTCATCTTCATGTAAACTATCCAAATCATCAGATAATTCTTCCTTTACAATAACCTCTTCTTCCTCACCGTCATCCATAATATATTCAGTAATTGTTTGAAGGTTCCTCCAAACTCTAAATTGAACAACCTTCCATTTTGCTGTTACCTTTGTTGAGATAGACAAATAAACCAATTCTAATACACACATAACTTGACTTCCCTTAGGAACAATTGACTCGTAGTTGTATTCAGTTAAATTCAACTTATTCTTATTTTCATCAAATCCTAATACTTCTGTATTATATCGCTTATTACTCAAAAAACGCCCAGTGAATTCATCACCCTTTCGTTCGCGATCTAATTTTGTACGAAGACGAGATGGATAAGATAAAACGTTTCCATCCTTATCTGTAGCGATTTTAACACATGGTGAATAAAACGCTTCTTCTACAACATCCATACTAACCTTTGGCTTACCCAACCATTCCTTGGAATGTTCAATAATCTTGCGTTTTACCAAATTATCAAAGTCATTCATACGTTGGTGAAAAGTATTCAATTCATCAGAATTCTTATCTTCAACTCCAAATGACAATTCCATTTCAAAACTATCATCCTTATTATCAACAGCATCCTTCTTACGCCAACGCTTAATACCATTAGGAACATTCATCTTAGGTGTTTGAACCAACACTTTACCACCATTTAAATTTACATAAACCATCTTACGACCATTATTATCAACCTTAACATCGGAGAAAGTTAACTTGGATAAATCTAATTCGCTTGCTTTAATAACTGACATGTTTGTTTAATTTTTTAAATATTACTTTTTTTTTCATTTTTTTGTTAATTTTAAATAACTGAATTTTTGATTAATTTTTCCTTTAATTCGTGGATAAAACTATCTTTTTCTTTAGCTTTTTCCATCATAAAAATATCTATAGAATCTATCTGATCGTCAACATTTTTTGGTTTATCTAATATTAAATGATAAACCTTTGTATAACGTTCTTTTAATGGTAATGCTTCATGTGATTTATAACGAACACCTCTTCCAATAATTTGACGAGTTTTTTCAAAATTCCAATTTGGTTCTAATAAAATAATATTTTGAGTTTCTTTCAAATCTAAACCTTCAGAACCAGCTGTAGTTATAAATATTACTTTGACATCACCTTTATTATATAATTTAACACTTTTGTCTCTTTCTTTCATAGTTTTAGATCCTGTAACATCAACATATTTTATATTTAATTTATCTAATTCGTTTTTAATAACATTAAGACCACTTTCTACCCAATTTGAATATATTAATGTTTTACGACCATGTAAGAGTTCTTTTTGTATATGATTTATAGTCCATTTAACTTTTGGGTTTTCAATTTGATTATTAATTTTATTCGCGGCACGACGTAGTCCGTTATAAAATACTTTTAAATTATCAGATTTATAAAAACTTGATTTACCTTGTTGTTCTATTTCAATATATTGCATATAATAGTCTATGGGCATATTTAAGAATATCTTTTTTTCAATAACCTGTGGATAATCACCAGAAGATGATTGGTTATAATAAAAACTAATTTTATCTTTAAATAAATCTCCCAAGCCTCCAAAGTCCTCACTTTCTATAAAATTGTGAAATTGTGAATAAACTTGTTTATACTTCTTTTCATTGTTTGTAATCATACAATATAAATTAGCTATATCAATTGGATTATTAATTGCTGGTGTTGCGGTTAATAAAAATACTTTGGAAGATTTTTCTGTAGCTTTCATTAAGCGTAAAACTTCTTTTCCATTTTTACCTTTTATAACAGTTTTAAATTTATGTGCTTCATCCACTATAAGTATATTATTTTTAATTTCATTTACAAAGTTTTCGTCTTTTTCAATTTTGTGTGTAAAAGCAGTGTGTGTATAAACATTTAGATTAGGAAATTCTACTCCTAATTTATTTAATTCTTTTTCAAAATTTAAAACTAAACTTTTTGGCGTAATTACAAAAACCTTTTTTGCAGGATATTCTTCTAATAAGCACCTTATGATAGTTATAGCGGTAATAGTTTTTCCGCTTCCAACAGAATGAAACAATATTAAACCTTTTTGTTCTGGATGTTCTAAAATATATTTTACTGTTTGAATTTGATGATTTTTTAATTCTACATTTTTATATTTTAAGCAAGCACGATTAGTGTCTTCTGATTTAGTAACTTCGGCACGTTTAGTAGCACTCTTTTCAGCACGTCTAGTAGCACTTCGCTTAGTAGCACTTCGTTTAGTAGCACTCTTTTCGGCACGTTTAGTAACACTTCGTTTAGTAGCACTTCGCTTAGTAGCACTCTTTTCGGCACGTTTAGTAACACTTCGTTTAGTAACACTTCGTTTAGTGGCACTCTTTTCAGCACGTTTAGTAACACTTCGTTTAGTGGCACTCTTTTCAGCACGTTTAGTAGCACTTCGCTTAGTAGCACTTCGCTTAGTAGCACTTCTCTTAGTAGCACTTCGCTTAGTAGCACTTCGCTTAGTAGCACTTCGCTTAGTAGCACTCTTTTCGGCACGTTTAGTAACACTTCGTTTAGTGGCACTCTTTTCAGCACGTTTAGTAGCACTTCGCTTAGTAGCACTTCGTTTGGTAGCACTTCGTTTGGTAGCACTTCGTTTAGTAGCACTCTTTTCAGCACGTTTAGTAACACTTCGTTTAGTGGCACTCTTTTCAGCACGTTTAGTAGCACTTCGTTTGGTAGCACTTCGTTTGGTAGCACTTCGTTTAGTAGCACTCTTTTCAGCACGTTTAGTAACACTCTTTTCAGCACGTTTAGTAGCAGTTCGTTT
>JACCDU010948694.1_pt1 | contig 55715 bp, 84 predicted proteins | sample 7446081 | NCBI WGS metagenome assembly JACCDU01 (sample SAMN15323447, study PRJNA562643) | freshwater metagenome | isolation source: river surface water | place: USA:Blue River Watershed | collected 2017-08-17 | reverse complement strand
TTAATGGAATAGATTTTTTCTATTATCGTGGAGCATATAGTATTGATAGACAATATCGCACCATAGGCATTGATTGGTGGGAGAACGAGCAAGTTAATATAGATCAATTTATGAAAGCCAGAGAACTATACCGCTCAGTAAAGCCGGATGTAGTAATCTCTCATGATTGCCCATTTGATATTGCCACTCAAATGTTGCATATGGATCAAAGAATAATTGAGAACAATACTACTTGGGCTTTACAAGAGTTACTTAATATTCATCAACCAAAATTGTGGTTTTTTGGTCACTGGCATAGATCTAAAAATATACAATACGGTAATACTAAGTTTAGATGTTTAGACGAATTGGAAACTTACCAGTTGACAAAAGACTCAATTGCGGTATAATAGTTTGTACAGATTGAAAAGGTAGATTCATGACTTTTAATGAATGGCTTAACGAATCTGAGGGATTCTCTTTACGAATGGAGAGAATATACGATGATCTTGTAAAACGCCCCAAAGATCCTATAGATAATTGGCTGCAAATAAAAAGCTGGCTAGAAGCAGCATATAATCAAGGCTTTGAAGATAATGAATCAAAAACAAAAAGATAGAATACTTGAAGTTATCAAGTTATGTAATGAAAAAATAGATCGTCAAAAGCAGCATGAATGTAATGCTGGTTATGGCGAAGACTATACTGATGGAAGAATTGTCGGCGGTGCCGCGTTAGCCCGACGAATATTGGAAATACTAAAAGAGTTTCAAATTTAACAAAAAGGAAATATTATGAACAGTCGAAATTATTTTATTGTAGCCGCATTTGCTAGTTTTGTTTTTAGTGTTACGCTATGGTTTGCAGGAGATAGTGACCTTAACAGGCAGCAGGCACTATTCGTAGGATTGTGGGTTCCAAGCATCCTTTCTCTAGGAAATTTATTCAAATGAGCAACTTTACCATATTTATCGTAGGTATAGTAGTAACCCTTATCACTGGCATGGGGGTTATTACTAGCCAAGTATTTATGGGCTACAAAAAGCCAAGACAGTATCAGCAGGAAGTTAAACATAATGTTATATCTGAGTCTTTCCAAAATATTTGAGGTTAGTCTCGGTATTATACTGGCACGAACTTTAATACATTTTCTGAAAAAGATAAATATCCATATATAATTTAAACAGGAAAATAAAGATGAATGAGTTTTATGTTTGGATGATTTTAGGATTAGTTTATATACTTTGTGGCATATTTACTGTTCTAATATGTATGAAAGAAAAAAAATGACTAAAAGAGAAAGTCAACTTATAGATTATCTAAATGATAATGATTTAGATGCTATCAAGCGTAGAATTGAGTTAATAAATCAAGAGATAAACATCTTAGATGATGAACGATTCTATTTGATGGCCAAACTATTCAATTTACAGAATAAACAACTCATTGAGAAAGATATGTAATATAATAAAAGTGTATATATATTCAAGGTAGAATATATTATTAGCCATTTGGAGGGTTTTAGCATGAGAAATACACTAGTTTCTGTCCTTTTGATTTCATGTTTGATATCTATCGCATCGGTTTTTGCTTTTGACAATACTAACGAAAAAGTACTAATTATATTTTCAGCGGATTGGTGCAAGTACTGTCAAATAGCTAAAAATAATATGAAAAATGATCCACAATTGTCAGAGATTGTGAAAAATTATACCATCGTAGACGTAGATTTTGATGTTGACAAAGACATAGTTGATGGGTACAATATAAAGACGATCCCCGCTTTTGTGATTTACGAGGGCGGAAAAGAATTACGAAGAAAGATTGGTTATCAAGGACCAAATGATTTAACAAACTTCCTAAAATAAGGGGGCGTAAAGGTTTCGACAGGTAAACGTAAATATAGATGGCATCCACTGGTTAATCGACCGGCCAGTATAAAAGTCGATTGAAATGTTAATTGGCGAAGTTTCGACTCTCGCTCTCGCTGCCTGACCTAGTTAGGTAAGAGTGCGGTGCATGAACCGTATTGCCCAATCATGCTGACTCCGATAATCGGATATGGTAGTCCTACCAAACATAAATAGGAATGATGATTGTACTCAATCTGACACAGATAATTCTGTTAGTTTTGTTAGTTGTACGATAACAATTAACTAAGGATGTAGAGGTTTATATTGAAATTATTCTGGACGCGAGTTCGACTCTCGCCGCCTCCACTTAACAATGCTAAATTTTGGAGCAATGGCAGAGCGGTCTAATGCACCGGTTTACTAAACCGACGATCATTAATTTGGTCCATAGGTTCGAATCCTATTTGCTCCGTATTAAAAAATAAAAGGATAACAAATGGAACCGGAATGGAATAATCCACCATATATGGATGATAGCAAATTGCTTGGTTTAAGACCTTTTGATATAGATGACTACATAAATAGTCTACATAAAGAGATAGAATCTCTAACAAATACAATAAAATCGTTAAAATTAGAGGTTAAAACTCAACGCCAAGAAATAGCAGGCTTACGAGAAGAAAGACGAGCAATATTAGAGAACGACAAGCCTCCGGGTGTGTGTATAAAATGGTAGCCTACCTAAATTTTCCCACCTTAAGGAGTTCATACATGAAATATACTTTCATAGCATTATTCTTGTCGTTATTAGTATCATCTTTATCGGCAAATTTACTATATATTGACATGATTAGTCAAATTAATGAGAACGACAGTATAAAAGACCAGAAGCTGAGTATAATAATGAAAGAGTTGCATGATATGAGAGACAAAGTAGAGTAAAATTTATGTTTTTATGGCTAAATGACCGACTATTTAATAGATATCTAAAAGTTTTGCGAAAGATGGATATGCGTAGTATCCATCCCACAGCATTTAAGTGTGATTTTTTATACAGAGAGGAATCTTTTATGGCACTAGTTTATAATGTGACCGCTGGTCCAGTTGTTGAGAAGGACGTTGCAGAACGTAGACTTTCAGTGACTGTTAATGGTGAAGTTCGTTCAACATCACCATATCCACCAGAAACCACAAGTTTTGGTGAACTATCATTTTCAGACAATGATAAGGTTGTTTTAACCCTAGTTGACGTTGACGATGCTGGCAACGTAAGTTCACCAGCCACAGTCGAGTTTACTGCGGTTGATACTGTTCCCCCATCGCAGCCGGGAGAACTTGGAGTTGCCTTTGTTCGCGAAGAGTGAACAATAGTTAACTAAGTTGATCAAGAATAAGGGGTGGCGAAAGCTGCCCCTTTTTTATTTAGTGTATACTATATTGGGCTTTTAGGAGAAAATATGCTAAATTGGCTAAAAAGAAAAATATCTGACTATTCTAGATCACCCAAGTGGTCCAGCGTAAGAAAAGAACATTTGAAGTATCAGCCAGTTTGTCAGGCTTGTGGAAGAAAAGACGATCTGGAAGTTCATCATATAATACCTTATCACAAAAATCCAGAAAAAGAACTTGATCCAAATAATTTAATAACACTATGCTCTAAGAATTGCCATTTGTTACTTGGTCATTTGATGGACTATAAAAGCTGGAATGAAAATGTTGTGGAAGACTCTAAATTCCTTTCATCCAAAATAAAAAATAGGCCATACAATGAAAATTTTACTCAAAAACCTACTACTTTCTTTTCTTTTATTTTTAGGGAATAGTGCTATATCTGGAACTATAGATCCCAATACTCCAGACGAAAAATATGTTGAATATGGTGAGAAATTTGATTGTGTTTTAGAAATCATGGGATCTTATGAAAAAAATAAACAAACATTTTCCGCCTCTGCTGTTGCAATAGATCCTCACTGGGCATTAACTGCTGCACATGTCGTTGATGGGGCAAGATTCGCATTTTTATACGATGAAAACAAGAAAAAAGCTATATTAATTGAAGAAATAATTTGTCACGAAGACTTTGAAGAAAAACGATTTGGATTTTCAGATATAGCATTATGCTATGTGAAGTCTGATATAGATATTAAATTCTATCCAGAATTATATGTCCAAAATCAAGAACTAGATCAAATATGTTCTATTTCTGGGTATGGCCAAACAGGCACATTTATCAGTGGAATAAAAGGGGGCGATGGAAAACGAAGAGCGGGATTAAATAGAATAGACAGGATAGAAAATGATTTGTTGATATGCACACCTTCAGTTTCCGATAAAACAGAACTAGAATTTTTAATTGGAAGCGGTGATAGCGGTGGAGGATTATTTATTGATAACAGGCTGGCTGGTATAAATTCTTGCGTTACAGCCATTGACAAGAAGCCCAACTCAACGTATAATGATGATGGTGGTCATACGAGAGTAAGTAAGTTTGTAGAATGGATACGAGAAAACATGAAAAAAAAGAGAGCAGACTAAAAAGCCTGCCCTCTTCACCAAACATACGTATATTTTTCTATCAAACCTGTCCGTATATCATTCTTCGGCTACGTCGTATGTAGCACCCTTTACACTTAGAACTGATGTAATTGTATAACTTTTTGTAACAGTCCCATTTAAGAAATTACTGCTATCAACTGATCTAGTAATGGTGAAATTTTCTATACCAGATCCACCAGCTGATAATTCTGTGTCTAATGTTGCTAAACGGCTATAAGCCTTGTCAACAACCGAATAAACAAATTCACGAAAGTCACCACTATTCTTTGGAGCATCAACACCAAAGCTTTCTAAAGCAGTATATGGAATTGTTACTCCGGTGCTTGAAATTACAGCACCGCTAAAAACACCACTTAATGGTAAGTATACGCCAGATTCTGTTGGACTCCAAGCCATAATAATTCTCCTTATAAGGGACCATAAAACTGAGTACTCAAGATATTATACACAAAATAGGCATATAAAATGAATTTTAAAGAAGCACTTAGACTGAAAATTGGTGATATATTATATACTCACGGCGGTGAAAGGGTTGTAATCTCTGGTTGGTATCAAAATTTTGATAATCCCTGTATAAAAGATGATCTATATTTTACTTGTGTAGATACTAGTATCAGTACTATGAAATATAGGTATAATGAACTATGTGGGCCAGAACTCTGTGATGAAGATAAAATGTTTATAGATTGGCTACAAAATAGTAACGAAGCAAATATAGACAATATACCATTATTAAAAGAGGCATTTATGGCAGGATTTTCTAGTGGATATTCACATAAACAAAGGGTAAGGTCTGAAGACCAACTGCAAAAATGACTTGGACAGAAATAAGATCTTGGGCTAAAACACTGGGATATGAAACTATTAAAGATAAGACTGATAATCAGTATTATTGGGCAAAATCTAGCGATACTACTATTGATGGTAGCGGCGTTTCTCCAAGCGTTAGTAAGTTGGCTAGAGCAATATTTAACCATCATACGAATAATAAATGGGTAGAACATCAAGAACAGTATAAGGAAAAACTAAATGGATCAAGTAAAATTAATTAGTGCTACTCCAGATGCAGAAAAGTTGATGGCGTATTGTGCCAGAGTCAGCAATCCAAATAACCAAAACAACGAAAACTACGCTAAATTATTGAAATATTGTATAGATCACCAACACTGGAGTATATTTGAACATGGATTTATGACAGTAGAGATTAATACTACTAGAGGGCTTGCTGCTCAAATACTTCGTCATAGAAGTTTTACTTTTCAAGAGTTTAGCCAACGATATGCCGATACAACATTATTAGCAGAAGATATTCCTATGTTTGAACTAAGGCGACAAGATAATAAAAATAGACAGAACAGTATTGATGATATAGATGAAACTACAAAAACGCTATGGGAGTCTCATATTGCAGATCATTTTAGAAGAGCAAAAGAAATCTACGATGGAATGATTTCTGATGGAATTGCTAAAGAATGTGCTAGATTTGTATTACCATTGGCTACTCCTACTAGGCTCTACATGAGTGGAACAGTAAGGTCATGGATTCATTACATAGATTTACGATCTGCTAATGGAACTCAAAAAGAACATATGAATATAGCAAATGAATGCAAACAAATTTTTACAGAACAGTTTCCTACAATCAGCGAGGCTTTAGGCTGGAAATGAAAATTAAACTTGAGATGAGTGAAAGTGATATTATTCGTGCCATGAAAAATACTAGGCACTCTCCAATAGATTTATTAGCAGCAAAATATTTTAAAGAAGATCCAGAAAATGTAGAGTCAGATTATGATTGCATAGTTATATGGGACGATTATATTAATGACTATAATTCTTATAGATATTGTACAGATGATATAGATTCAATCAAAGAATTTTTAGATCAATGGTTCGATTATTCAGATGGATATTTAGTAGACTTTGCATTAAATCCTATATCTTTTTGTGTAGAAGAGAACCGATAAAAAAATCAAGACTGCCGCTTGACAATGCCGATAACTCTGGTATACTCATAGCACACACAGCACTTAAGCACTTTTAGGAGACTAGCAATTATGAAACTTCATGCCGGTACACACACTGTTGAGAAGTCTGGTCAGTTTGAAGAGTCCAAGTTTAGCATTGAGGCTTCTTCCAAGGCTTTCTTTATTCTTTCTGACGGTCTTTATTCTAACAAAATTCTTGCAGTTGTTCGTGAGCTTTCTACTAACGCTTACGATTCTCACGTAGAGGCTGGTAGGAAGGATGTGCCATTTGATGTGCATATTCCCACTCGACTTGAGCCTACTTTCTTTATTCGCGATTATGGCACTAGCATGAATCATGAAGACTGTATGCAGCTTTATACTACGTATTTCCGTAGTACGCGAAACAATAGCAATGATGCTGTTGGTTGCCTTGGTCTTGGTAGCAAGGCTCCGTTCGCATATTCTGATAGTTTCACTGTTGAAGCTTACCTTGATGGTCAGCGTCGTGTTTATAATGCTTTCAAGGATGAGGATGGTAATCCAGTTTTTTCTTTGATGGATACTTTTGATACCAATGAAGCTAATGGTATCAAGGTTTCTATTAACGTTAACGAGTACGATATTCATCGTTTCTACCATGAAGCGGTCAAGGTCTATGAATTTTTTAATACGAAGCCTAACTTCATTGGTCAATCTATTTCCTTCAAGAAGGTTAATAAGGTTCTTGCTGGAGATAATTGGTATTATGATGCTGATGCTGATGATAATCTGATTATTATGGGTCAAATTGCATATCCTCTCACCGCAAATCAACTGTGTCAGAATACTGATAAAGAGCATAAGTTTATTGAGTACTCCAGCGGCTTGCGTATTTTTGTGAATATTGGAGATGTTGACATTACTCCTAGTCGAGAGGCACTCTCGTACAGTAAGGATACCCGTAAGAATATTATGGGTATTATCAATGATATTGCTGATGATATTACAACTAAGATTGAGGAGCAAATCGCTAATCAAACGTCGCTGTTCAAAGCCCGTATGAAGTATGTCCAGATTAGCAATCAATGTTCGTCTATTCGATCAGCAGTTGAATCACTCCAAAAGTCTATCTCTTGGAATGATCACAAGATTTTTGATAGCATTGCGGGGGAATATATTAATGTCAAGAATTTGATTGAAATCAATTGTGCAGAAAAGTCTGCTTATCGTTCCAAAATTGATATTAAGCAAAGCGTAGAACGTATGGTTTTTCAAGAGAAAACCAAATTCTTTGTTGACAATCTGCCGCGTGGTGGCGTTAGTCGAATTCGTCAGTATATGAAAGAGCAGAACGGTCATCAAGTCCATTACATTTATAAACTTCGTGATGGTGAGACTCTTGATAACTGTCATTTCCTCAGTATTATGGGCGATGCCACGATCAGTGACATTATCCCAACCTCTATGCTTGATAAGGTTGAGTATAATCGTACTTCTAGTGGCGTTGGTGGCGGTCCCGCCATTCAAGCCAAAGTATTTAATGTTGAAACTGGGAAGTTTGAAATTTGTAATATGAGCGTCAAGTACGAAAATGCACATTACTTCTCAGAATCAAAGGGTGACGTTAGCGTCGGATATAGATCTGTTGATGAAGGTTATCTTGCTAATGCTATTGCCTTTGCATATGAGAAGTATCCAGATATGATTGGTGATGCTACCTTTTATCTTGTTAAGCCTTCTGTCATTAAGAATAGGAAGCTTGATGAGCGTGATAACTGGTTCAGCGGAGAGACTGTTCTTACCAATGTATTTAATAATGCGGTAGAAGCAAATAAGGATAATATCAAAGATGTTTTCCGATCTGTTCCGCTGTCTCTTCATAACATCAAGTGGATTGATACACTCAAGATTACTCAGACTGATAATCTCGCTAAGAAGGTTTATTTTGAACATAAGGAATATTCATCTAAGATTGAAGCTATGTCTAATGATATGAGAATCATTCATGAATTTTCTAAGATTTTCCCCGGAGTTAACAGTGTTGATCTTAGCGAAAACAAGCCTGACCATCGTTTCAGCAAACAATTTGATTCTGAAATGAACAAGTATCCTGTTCTTAGGCTTCTTGGTCACGTTTGGAGTGATACTGATAGGAAAGTTGTTGCAGATTATATTGATTCTGTTGAACGTGGACTCCACGCTCAGAATGTTCTTAACCTCATGTAAAGATATAATAAGACAAAGGAGACAAACAATGAAGTACATTATTGCTAATGACGGTGGAGTAACGGCGATTGTTGGTGATCAGACTTATACTTTTAGTAAGTCACACCCAAATTATGATAAGCTTGTTACTCATCTTAAGAATAATAACGTCGAGTATTTTGAAGCATGTTATGATATTATTTCTCATGTTAACGCATTCTGCGAAGGATATGTTAACTGTAATGATGGATCGCTGACATGGGATGGTATCAAGATGCCAGATATGTTTACTGGCACTATTCTTGACATGATTAAGCAGGGATTTCCTTTTGAGCCTATGCTTAACTTCCTTGACAATCTTAGTCAAAATCCATCCGATCATGCAGTAATTGAACTGTTTGATTTTATGGAAAATAAGAACATGCCAATTACTAGTGATGGATGCTTCTTGGCATACAAGGCTGTTCGTGAAGATTATAAGGACATTTATTCTGGCACTTTCGATAACAGAATTGGTTCTGTATGTGAAGTTATTCGTAGTAAGGTAGATAGTAATCGTGATAACGGTTGCGGTGCTGGTCTTCATGTCGGTGCAATTGACTACGCAAAGAGTTATGGTGGAATTGATTTTGATAGTGACAATGATGGTGGAAACCGTCTTATGATTTGCAAGGTCAATCCCCGTGACGTTGTGAGTGTACCATCTGATCATAAGTTTCAAAAGCTTCGCACTTGTCGATATGAAGTAGTATCTGAATTCAATACAATCTTTGATAAGGTCGTTCACCTTACTAGTGATGATGTTAATCACTTTGATCGTAAAAAGCGTAACCGCGAGTGGATTGTTGAAGTTACAGCAAAGATGGAGAGACTTAATAAGGTTCTTTCCAAGAGACTCCAAACAGTTAGTGTTTGAGTGTGTGTGGTGAGTGACCGGGAGGGGTAAAATCCTCCCGGTTTTTTCATGGAGATATATATGAAAATTGTTAATGATGTTAAGTTAGACTTTGATGATGTATTACTCGTTCCACAAAGATCCCGAGCAGCATCACGGTCCTTGGTTGATGTAAAAAGATCATTTAGATTTTTTCATTCAAATTTGCGGTGGGATGGAACTCCTATAATTGCTGCAAATATGGATACAACTGGCACTATGGCTATGGCAGAATCTCTATCTAGGAGAAATTGTATTACATGTCTACACAAACACTATCACAATACTGATTATTTGCTTGGTGTCAAAAATTTAGATTACTTTTGGTATAGTATGGGTATACAAGATTCAGAGTTGAACAAATTAAATTCTTTTATGACATCGTTCAACGCAACACCAAATATATGTATCGATGTGGCTAATGGTTATACAGAAAATTTTGTAGAGCGTTGTAGAAAAATAAGAGAGTATTGTGGTAATGACGCTATTATAATGGCTGGCAATGTTTGCACACCAGAGATGGTTCATGAATTAATTTTGCATGGAGGGGTGGATATTGTAAAAGTTGGCATTGGTCCCGGTTCTGCCTGTACTACTAGACTAAAAACTGGCGTTGGATATCCACAGCTATCTGCAATAGCAGAATGCTCTCATGCAGCACATGGGTTAAAAAATGGTGACAGGAGACTAGGATTGATTTGTGCTGATGGGGGCTGTAGAACACCATCAGACGTTGTAAAGGCATTTGCCGCCGGTGCCGATTTCGTTATGATCGGTGGTATGCTGGCTGGTACAGCACAGTGCGAAGGTGAATGGAGCGAAATAGATGGTAAAAAAGTTTTAAAGTTTTACGGCATGAGTTCACATGTCGCACAAGAAAAATATGGTGGTATTAAAGAATATAGAGCAAGCGAAGGTCGCGTAAAAACGATAGAATATAAAGGAGAAGCTCTAGACGTTATAGATGATATTTTAGGTGGTATACGCAGTGCTTGTGCTTATGTTGGTGCTGATAATTTAAAAGATTTGCCAAAATGTGCAGAATTTATACATGTAAATAGAGTTCATTTTGATAGGAGTATATAACATGCAGTTAATAAAAAATATGATTAATTTTCACCCATCTCATATTTGTGAGGTTGGAACGTATACTCCAGACAATTTACATTGTCAGGATTTTATTCAAAATGTTTCACATACAGAATTTTCTCTCGTAGATGCTAATCCAAATTGTATACAGCAACTAAAATCTCAATATAATGATCGTAGTGATGTGAATATATTCAATTATGCTATAGCTGATTATTCTGGAAAAATTAATTTATACAATAGATGGAGTGGGCCAGACGCATCTGCATTTATTGAAGGGTTGCCACATAGTCCATCTATCATTAATGATGGTTATAATAAATTAGATAGAGATATCATAGTATGCGATTGCATAACATTTGACAAGATAGATACTGGCGACATAGATCTACTATTTATAGATATAGAAGGTGCCGAATGGTTTGTTATTAAAAACATGATCAGTAGGCCAAAGATTATAAGTATAGAAACTCATGGCCAAAAATATATTAACCCCTTCATGAATGAAATCAATGATTGGATGCTTCAAAATAAATATATTACTGTAGGACATGACAACACAGATACATTTTACGCCAAAAATGATTGATTTATTAAAGTGGGATTATAGATTTCTGGATTTATCAGAGTTTATTTCTAGCTGGTCTAAAGATCCCTCTACTAAAGTTGGTGCAGTTATTACAGATCGTGACAATAGAATAGTATCTATTGGATATAATGGGTTCCCAAAAAATATTCATGATTTTCCAGAGATGTTAAATAATAGAGAAACTAAGTATAATATGATAGTGCATGGAGAAATGAATGCTATATTATTTGCAAACAGATCTCTTGTGGGCTGTACTTTATATACTTACCCATTTATTCCATGTCCAAGATGTTCTAGTATGATAATACAATCTGGAATTACTAGGGTGGTATCATACAAAAACTCAATAGATAGATGGGAAAAAGATTTTATATTGTCTCGCTGGCTTTTTGAACAAGCAAAGACAGAATTAATAGAATACGATCCAAAATGACAAATAAAAGAACAGTAAAAGAAACTTTGGATTTAATAGAAGAATGCATCTACTCAAATAAACTTGAATTTTTAGCAGAACTAATAGTTAAGTTAGAAATGGAATATATTGATATAGCTAGACTTGCCACTGATGATAATTATCAGATAAGTTGGACTCATACACAAGTCTTAGATTATATAACATATGAACAAAAACCATAATTGTTTTTTAAAGCACGTTAAGGTATAACAGGATGAATAAGGAGAAAAGTATGACAGTAGTAGAGATGGCAAAAGCACATTTGCAAAATGTTGCCCAAAGAATTGAAGAACTAACAAAGCAACAAGTTTTAATTCAAAAAGAAATTGATCAATTAAAATCTTATGTGCAAAGTGGCGTTAAAGATGTTCAAGTTTTCGAAGAATCAAATAGCAAAGAAGGAGAAAATTGAGATGAAATACAGTGAACTTTTTGATAAGCTTTCAAACCTTGCTGGTGCATATCATTGGGATATCAACCACAATCGTGTAATTGCTACCATTCAAAGCGGTTATTACAAGGGTTTTACTTTGAATCCAATTACAGCACTTGCTCATAAGTCTGGATTCGGTTTTTTTAATAACAATCGTGAAGATACAGAGTTTGCCGCTAGGCTTCTAGGTATTCCGCGATCAATTGCTAGAAATGTATATAGTGCTACTCTAGGCACATATAATCGTGGCAATACACAGGTAGTAAGAGGAAGAATTCGTTCAGCACTGGAGGTATGATAGCATGAATATTAATACATGGCTTGGTTGTGGCAGATTAACAAAGGATGCCGAAATTAGTACCACTCAGAAAGGTACTGCTATGGCAAAGTTTCGCATGGCTGTCAATGATAGGCGTAATGAAGATACTCTATTTTTAAATATCCTTTGCTTTGGAAAGATGGCTGAAGCACTAAAGGATCACTTAAAAAAGGGCAGATTGGTTGGCGTTCAAGGAAAGTTAAAGATTGATGATTATCAAGATAAGGACGGGAATCAAAAGAACTCTATCTGTGTAATGGCAGATGAAATTTCTTTAGGCCCATCTGGAATTGTAGGGCAAGACTCTAAAGAATGAATTGGATAGTCAATCTGTCTAGTGAATGGCCCGTTGCCTTGTGCTTCGGGCCATTTTTTTTAAATTCTCCACTTGACTATGACGATACTTGTAGTATGATAGAATGCTGAGAAACACTATGAATCCACAACCTGACCCGATCATTGGCCAGTTCTTTGCTTTTGTATTTATAATTGGTATTATAATATATACATACAAAGCTTATCTAGAAGGCAAATCTATAAACATAAATCAGTTAGACAATTTCGTAATTGGCTATATTGAAGAATCACCAGTACAAACACACATCATAGAAAAGCACTATAAAACAAGTAAAGAAGTTCAACCTGTAAGAATCATTGAAAAGAAAACAGAAAGAGTAAGAACAGAAAGAGTAATTGAGACAAAACCGAGTTTTGAAAGTCAGCAATTGTACGTTGATTGCATAGATGCCCTCATTGCTCTTGGTATGAAAAAAGGAGAAGCTAAAAGAAAGGCCAAGTTCGTTTTTTCAAATATGGACCCACAACCTAGCACTATACAAGATTTCCTTAGAATAGCACTTGGAATGCCATCATGAATATATTAGATCAATCATTGGATATAGCTATTAGTTTACTTCCAAAGGCAAAAGAAGAACGTAATACCAAGAACAAATTTTTTCATTTTGCGTTTGGATATAAGAAGAATAAGCTTCTTGCTATTGGTCAAAATAATCCAGAGAAAACTCATACCCAAGCATTAATGTTAGCAAAAAGATTTAATACAGATCTTGAATACCCTTATTTTCATGCCGAAACAGATTTGATATCTAGACTGTGGGGAAAGCACTATATAGATAGCAGTTTAAAAATGGTGATTATTAGACTGAACAAGCGTGGAGAATTAAGGCGTAGTCAACCTTGCGAAAGATGTGAACGCATCATACAATCTCTTGGAATAAACAAAATTTGGTGGAGTATAGACAATGGATTCAACAAATAATTTAACCGGAATGAGAACTTATCTTGTTGGTGCTATGGACAGAGTTCCCGATGGAGGTATAGGATGGAGACAGAGAATTACTGGGATTCTCCAAAAAATGGGAATAATCGTTATTGATCCATGTAATAAGCCAATCAATGGAGTTGTAGAAGATGAAGAAACAAGACATTGGATAGAGCATTATAAAGAAACCGGACAATACGACAAGATAAAAGAAAAATTTAGCATTATAAGAAGTGCTGATTTGAGATGTGTTGACGTGTCTGATTTTATAATTGCACATATAGATTTAGAGGTACATGCATGTGGTACATACGAAGAAATAGTCACTGCTAATCGTCAAAAGAAACCCGTCTTAGTGTGGTGCCAGCAGGGTAAAAAGAATGCCCCTAATTGGTTATTTTTTATGTTACCGCATGAACATATCTTTGGATCCCTTGGCGAAATAATAAGCTACCTTGATGATGTTAACGTAGAAGCAGACGTTAAGAGATTAAAGAGATGGTTCTTTTTCAAATATAACAATATAGGATATAATGTATGAATATTAACGTAGTTGCCCCAATAAATCAGCTAGGATATGGCATAACTGGATTAAATGTAGTCAAGACCCTTAATCAAGATAACAACATATCTTTATTTATGATAGGTCAACCACAAGTTACTAACCAAGAAGATGCGGACATAATATCTGAATGTATAAAAAATGCACATTTTTTCGACTCTAACGCCCCGTGCATCAAAATATGGCATCAGCACGATATGGCACAATTTGCCGGTAGAGGTCAAAGAATTGGATTTCCAATATTTGAATTAGATAAATTTAATGATATAGAAAAACATCAGTTAGAATCTTTAGATATAATTTTTGTATGTTCTGAATGGGCAAAAAATGTCGTACTTGATAATATAAAAGTCACTGATAGCAAAATCAAGATAATACCTCTTGGTGTTGATTCCTCTATATTCAAACCATCTGAAATGCCAAAAGATTGTCCGACAAGATTTTTTAACTGCGGGAAATGGGAAATACGAAAAGGACATGATAAGTTAGTTGATATTTTCAATTCTGCCTTTAACGAAAATGACAATGTTGAACTTTTTATGATGTGTGAAAATCCTTTCTGCACAGAGCAAGAACAAAAAGAATGGATAAATCTATATAAAAACTCAAAATTAGGATCTAAAATACATATAATTCCGAGACAAAACACTCAAGAAGAAGTGTATAATATTATGCAACAAATGCATTGTGGCATCTTTCCGGCAAGAGCGGAGGGATGGAATTTAGAGCTATTAGAGATGATGTCTTGCGGAAAACACGTTATAACAACTGATTATTCTGCCCATACAGAGTTTTGCAATTCTAATAATTCATTGTTAATTCCTATCAAGGAAACAGAAACAGCATATGATGGTAAATGGTTCCATGGTCAAGGCAATTGGGCAAGGCTAGATGATAACGCTATAGGATATGCCATTAAACATATGAGTCATATACATCATCTTAATATGAACAATGATCTATCTCCTAATGAATTTGGCATCAAAACAGCCCAAGAATTCAGCTGGAAAAATACTGGAAGGAAAATATTAAATGTTCTTTAATTTCTTCAAAAAAGATGATACTGATAAAGAAAAGACTAGCAACGTATTAGCAAGCGTAACATATGTAGTAGTTGATGACTCTGACTCTCCACTGGTTGATGTAGAGATGAATGACTACAGCGATAAATCTATAAACGGCTTATGTCAAATATTAGATGTTTTAGCCTCAGATAGATCACTAATAGAGACTGTAGAAATTATCAAAAATGCTATGATCAGTGAGGGTCAGGAAGATAACTTAATTAAATTATTCAGTTATATTGATAAGAAAACAAAATCTAAGATGATAGAAAGTTATAAACAAAAAGAAGAAAATTTGCCATGTATCAGACCTTCAGATGTTTTCATGAAATAATAGGAGAAATGTCATATGCCAGAAATAAATAAACAAATAGGATGGCAAAAGTATGAAGACTACATTGAAAAACAACTTTCATGTCCTATATTACAGCATATCATACAAAACATGTTGTCTATAAATATAGATGACGATGAGCAACTAGAAATGGACGAGGACGAAGATGATGAAACATATGAAGATGAAGACGATGAAAAAAAGAATCTCTCAATGTTAGCACTTAACAAACTGATGCCACTTACGCCTCAAATAATCGAAGATGTATCTATGCTTTCTAATTTTGATTGCTGGATTGGACACACAAACTTTGATATTACGCCTAAAATAAAGGATATATTAAACAGAACCCCCGGTATTGAAATATTGAAAATATTTAGTCGATATAGATTTTTTGTTGGTATAGGACAGATGTTTGATTTCCAAAATATTAGATTTGATATTGAACAAGAATTGATAAAAGGAGAAAAAGATGATAAATAATGACATAAACTCTCAGATAGAACTGGCCATGAAAGATGACAATATATTAAAAATTATGAACAAAGCTTCTAAAAGATTTAGAAATCAGCTTAGTTCTGATGCTATAAAAACGTGCCAACTAAATGCTCTTTGGAAAACATTTCTAAATCATGATGAAAAGAAGGGTGCAAAATTTACTACTTATCTTTATAAGGGAGTATTCATTGAGTGTATGAAAGAAATAAAATTCAATAGCAAAAACAAATGTTCTGCTAAGTTACATAACAATATTGCTTCTGAATCAAATCCATTTTTCATGATAGACTTGATGGATGAGTTTCAAGATGAAAAAGATAAACAGCTAATATGTCATAAGTTAGAAAATATGACGATCTCTGAAATAGCAGAAAAAGTGGGCAAAAATAGAGAAAGCGTTAGGCGAAAAATTCATAAATTAGCAGATAGCATAAAAGACAAATTCTGCTAAATGTGTATATATTACTAGGAACTGGACTTTAAAGGATGCGGACATATTATTTTGCAAAACTTAATTTAAAAGGAGAATATTATGGCATCCACAACAGTTTCTGGTGCTGGTACAAGAAATGATGGCGGTATCGTTCTAAATGGTGGTGCTGTTAGTGAAAATCTAACAGATCTATCACTTATCAATAATTTAGCCGATGTTCCCGGCTATGGTACAGTAGTAACACAAGATACTCCATCGGCCCCAAATAATTTCAATGACCCTCATGGTGTCACCAAAGTAAAAAGTGCTGGCACTTTTGCTTATACACCACCTGCTGGTAGTGAATTTTTACTAATGGCGGCTGGCGATACAAATGCTGGTAAGATCAATGGAACATCATCTACTCTATTAACTATCCCCGGCGGTGTTACAGAGTCTGTTGTTAATAAAAACCTAAAAACAACACAGGTTGGTACATATGCTACAAAGACATTTAATGTTTTAGCAGTTCCATCCAGTGGCAATTTCCCCGGTTTGACAAGAGGAACAGGTGCTGGCACAGCTGTGACTTATCCTTCAACAAGTGGTAATTATCCATCCGTTGACGATGCTGCTACCTTAAGCAGAGCAGTTCCCGGTGAACTTACCTACAGATTTGGAGCGGCTTTACCAACACGTAATGTTGCCTACAAGGCTAAAGATAGTAACGAATAAATCGTTATTTATGGATGAATACTGGTGCCTTTTGAGAAATCTTAAGGCACCACATCCTTCTTTTTCCTACGGAGGCACATATGCTAGACATAAAAAATCCAGAACATATCACCTTTATATTCAGTATTGTTGGTGGTTTAGGAACATTTTTTAGCATAATGTGGGTAAAAGCAATCAAGCCTACGCTAAACTTCGTAAAAGGACAGGAAGAGCTTGGTAAATCGCTAGAAACAATCAAAAAAGAATTAACAACTAATGGTGGAAATAGCCTAAAAGATGCTATTGTAGACTTACGATCCACTATTAATAGAATGGAAAAACGACAAAAAGTAATAGAACAAAGAACAAAAGCCGCACTTCATTACAATGATGTAGCTTTGTTTGAAACAGATGATCACGGTAGACTAACTTGGACCAATAACAACTTCTATGAATTAACACAAGATGTTATCAGTAGTGTAGAGGGTTTCGATTGGTTAAATTATGTAGTAGAAGACGATAGGATTGATCTTTTTGATGAACTGAAATCTTGCTTAAAGATGAATAGAAAGCTAGTCAAAACAGTTAAAACAATAGATGGTAAGACAGTCAAAATGACGGGATTTCCATATAGGATTAACGAAAAAGAGCATGGAGGATTTTTAGTAAGCATTTCTCAACTCAAGGAGATATAAAAATGTTAGACGTAAAAGTAGGTTCAAAATCATTTTCATTAAACACAACTGATTTAATTTCAGTTGGCAAAAATGCAGCCTTAGTTGGTTTAGCAGCATTGTTAACATATGTCGGTGAAAATCTAACTAAATTAGATCTTGGCAGCATGACAGCGTTAATTGTCCCAGTTACCGTAGTGGTAATTAACACCGTCGTTAAGTGGGCCAAAGATAACACAGTGAAGTAATTACAATGTTTAAAACACCTAAAGACTTATTAAAAGCTTATAAAGAGGGCTTTGTAGGATCATATTGTGATGCAAAAGAGTTAGATAAACTCTTAGGAGAACTGCCACATCCATTGTTTGGTGTGGCAGCTTATGATCTTTCTGGAAGTGGCAAAGGAAAATTAGCATTACCCTTCAAGTCCTTACTCAAGTTTGATCCCACGTTTGGACCATCGGAAAGACAGGTTCAAGGTGACTGTGTTTCACACGCAACGCGAAATAGCGTAGATATTACACGAACTTGTGAAATCATAGGTGGAGAACGAGAAGAATTCGTAGCCCGTGGTGCCACGGAAGGCATCTATGGCTCACGCGGTCACGGTGGCGAGGGTATGACATGCGGAGGTGCTGCACGTTTCGTTCACGAAACTGGTGGTATTTTACTTCGTAAGAAGTATGGCGAATATGACCTCTCAGAATATAGTGCAATTGGCGGAAAATGGGGACGCTCTGGAGTACCAGCAGACCTAGTTAAATATGCACAAAAAAATCAAGTCAAGACTATAAGCTTAATCAATACAATTGATCAAGCTAGAGATGCATTATTTAATGGTTATTCTATTAGTGTTTGTAGCAATTCTGGATTTAGTTCTAGAAGAGACAAATATGGTATAGCAGCACGTTCTGGATCATGGGGACACGCTATGGCTTGGATAGCCATGGATGATACTCATGAAATATACGATGAAACACTATTCTTAGTCCAAAACTCTTGGGGAGTTTGGAACAATGGTGAAAAACGTTTAGATCAACCCGATGGCAGTTTTTGGATCAGAGAAAGAGATGCGGCAGAAATGCTTGCACAAAATGGCTCTTGGGTATATAGTGATGTAGACGGATTTCCTCCAAGAAAAGTAACTTGGACCTTAAAAGACATATTTTAATAAGGGGTTAAAATGGCTATAACAACAACAGATGTAATTACCAATGTCGTATCTGGTAGAGAAACTATTCAAAATGGTTCAGCGGTTGTATATTGCTGGAGAGGTGTTCCAATATCTGGAAGCGGTAATTACCAAGCACTTATTAATTCATTTGAATATGAAAAAACATATTCATATGATGCTATTGAAAATAGATTAGAAAATAGATTTGATGATGTAAGATATTATTCTGGCGATACTGCTGGATGATAATATGTCTAATATAAAAATATCTGAATTACCAGAAGCTTCATCGGTTGGAAACAATGATTTATTAATCGTTGTTAGTAGTGGTAGTCCATATGTAACTAAAAGAATCACTTGGACTAATCTTAATAGTGATTTAATCGCTGGAAGTGGTTTGGTTGGTGGCGGATCATTAAAGTCTAGCGTAACACTGCATGTTGGCGAGGGTAGTGGCATTACGGTAGATAATAATTTAATTCATGCAGATGTAACAGAAGCTCCAGAAGACTCAATAACATACGGAAGAAGAAATAAAACTTGGGTAGATATGACATCGCCAGCAAATCTTCAAATAAGAAGAGGAACGGCAACAGAAGTTGGAGCAATCACCCCACTAGAAGGTGAGCCAGTATGGAAAACCGATGAAAAATCATTAGTTGTTGGAGATGGTCAGACTGCTGGAGGAATTGTCGTCGGCCCAAAGGCGGCAAAAACAGTTTTAAATTTGAGTGGATTTACAAATGTAACAATACCAATAACTACTACTATACCTCCCGATATAATAAGGCTATCAGCAACATTTCCATTCGATTTATGGGCAATAACTGCCCCAAATGCTTGTTATGAAATATTATTAATAAATGTTGGTTCTGTAACAGTAACAATCAAACATCATACGGCAACTTATGGGGGAAACCCAACCTTTACACCTATTGATGTAGATCGAATTATTACACCAAATGGTTCCAATTACACGCTAGCCGCAGCGTATTCTGTTAGATTAATATACGATACTGTTACTCAGAGATGGAGAATAACTTGATGGCTGTGCTTGATGCTGTAAATCATCCAATAAATTGTGGTTTAGCAAACTCTACCTTTACTAGACAATTTGAGAAACAAACTATTTCAAATAGGTCTTTTGATATAGAGGCCATAGAAAAAAAACGAATTACCTCTGCTGGTTCATCTTCTACCATAACTGTAAATGACAAATCAGTTTTACGAAATGTTAGCACAGCATATGTAACTGATTTCATTGTAAAACTCATAAATAGAATTCCGACTGAAAACTCTGTAATTTTTTCTTCAGATAATCCTACAGTCTTGTCTCATCCCGTAGAATCTAATATCGACACACAAATTGCTACCTATCAATCAAATGGAAATTGTACATTGAGGGTTACTTCTAGTAATGGAGAGGTATCATTAATCAATGTCACTACATCTAGTGCATCGTCTGCAACTGTTGATACCTTTTTAAATTGGGTAACAAATTCTTTAGCTTTACACTGTGAGCAGCAAATAGATTCTCGTTTATCTGGCGATATGACAGTTTATTCATCGCAGGATTCTATTAACGGGAACACTTTTATACGTAACCAAAATTGTTGGGTTAGTGATGTAGATTTAACTTGCATTTCTCCTTGGAATAGTACAGGTCGAAACACTATGGGTGGCACTTTAATTAGCCGTAAACATGTTTTGTTTTGCGAACATCTTAACTTTCGTCCAGAAATTGGAGCTACTATTAAATTTGTAACCTCTGACAATACTGTTATATCTCGCACAATTACAAACAGATTGACACACCCATCTTATATTCCATACTATCCAGATATCTGCATAGGAGTATTAGATTCTGATGTTCCCTTATCAATTTCTTTTGCTAAAGTCCTTCCATCAAATTGGCGAACATATTTGCCTTCCCTCTCAACATCTTCTAGTATACCCGTTTTAAGACTAAATCAAAGCGAAAGGGCAAGTGTGGCAAATTGGCGAGGATCATTTGGTTCTTTTGGATCATTTTTGTTACAATACCCATCTTCTACGCTGAGACAATCATATTATGAAAATATAGTTATAGGAGACTCAGGTAATCCGGTGCTATTAATAATAAATGGAAATTTAGTAGTAATTGGAACATTTACTTCTGGAGGTGCTGGTGGCGGAACTCTAATAAGTGATCATATAGATGCTATTAATACTATGATGACTACTTTAGGTGGGGATTATCAACTTACATCAATCGATCTTTCTAGTTTCGACTCATATTGAGGGTAAATTACAATGAAAAAATACATGCTATTAGCACTGATATTAACTGGATGCTCAAACAATATGTTTTGTGTCAATCCAGAAGATATAACAAATATGTACTCTTCTTATGTAACGGAGTGGCAAGAGAAGTGTAAAGCGGCTTTTGACAATGCAGAGAAACAGGTTTTCAAGGTAGATCCAAAACCACAGCCGGTTGTAGATACTGATCCAGATCCTGCAAAATGCATATGCAAAGGCACAGGAATAATTGTTCAAGGAGATGGTCATAAAACAGTATGTCCATTTCACGCAAAGACCACTAATTTAAAGAGGTAATAAGATGGAATCGTGGAATATTTGGTTAATTGTCATTGCTTTACTCATATTAGCAAGTAATTTTGTTGATTTACCATATTGGGTATCTAGATTGTTTTCTAAGTCTAAGATAAAAGCAGTTGAAAATAAAGAAGAAGGTTTTTTGGAAATAGTAAGTTTATGGTATCAGCTTAAGAGCAAATGTGATGAATATCATCTAACAGTTGCTTCTGAAAAATTAGACGAAGTATTTCCCCTACTAAACAAAGTAATTGAGGATACAGATGGAAAAGTTTCTTAAAATCAGAAATTTAATAGCACTTGTGCTGATCGGAATAGCTCTATATAAACCATTATTGAGTATTATTCCAATGACTCCAAAGCCAGATATCGCCATTCTAAATATTGATAAGCCAAATGAAGAAATAATTGAATTAGTCAAACCGATATCATCATTGATTACTGACCCAACAGATAGGGCTAAAGTGGCTATCTATAGTCAAGAATTTGCCAATCGCATTAAAAAATATGATACCGATTTACAGCAATTAAATGATGTTTTAGTTTTAGCGGCAACAGATTTCTTCCAAGGTTCTATAAAAGATAAATACGAATCATTTGATGAAGGTTTATTAAGTCTTATCACCGGCATAACTGGTGATGACAACCATAAATTAACAGATGAAGAAAAAACTAAATTATCAGACAGATTCATGGGTTTAGCTTGGTCACTAATACAGAAAAATTAACATGGCAATACCAATTTCACAAATTAAACAAATTGTTGATTTCATATTTTCAAAAAATGGCTATGATATCAAGAATCTAAATATCAGTTTTCCGCAGCCATTAGATATAAAGATAATCAAAGATACCTCTGAAAATATAATTCTATCTTTTACAGAGTCTCTACCAAAAGTCACTTGGAAAAAATTGATCAAATTGAGTGCTTATGTGCAAGGCTTGACTTTAGGCAAAGAGGGTGGTACACTAAAGCTAAAGTACCTACCAGACATAAAGTTTTCTTATGATGAGAACTCAGAAACTTTATTTGGTAATTCTTTCGATACTAGTGATATAGAAGCTCAAATTGATGCTGAATATCAAGATGAAGAAAGAAACTTTTTAGCCAAGAAATGTTTGCAGTATGGCAACGAATGGGCTACAATAGCTAGCCAAGGCGGAACCAACTTTGCGGAGTGTGATTCATATAGTAAAAGGCAACTAAAAAGAGACTGCAAAGACTTTGTAATGTCTAACTTAAAACAAGATCCAGAAATAATGTATGGATCTGTTATATTAACATTCTTACTAATGTATGTTGTATTGCCTGTAATATTGAAATTCATACTTGAGAGATTATTTAGAAAACTTTTTAACGAATATTGATAGTTGATTAAAAGAAAGAGGGAATTATGCGCGTTCAGAAGAGGAACGGTAGTTTCGAAGTCTATACAGTTGAGAAAATTCATAAGGTTGTAGAATGGGCGATTAAGGATATCGCCAATGTTTCTTGGTCAGATATAGAGATGAATGCCAAACTCTCTTTAAAGGATGGAATAACAACAGAAGAAATCCATCAAATCTTAATAAAGTCAGCCAATGATTTAACATCTCCAAGTAAGCCTAATTACCAGTATGTCGCATCTAGACTATTAAATATGTCCCTTAGAAAAGACTTATGGAAAAAACACGATTCTCCACCAAGTCTTTTATCTCATATATCAGATAATGTAGTGGCTGGCGTATATGATGAAGCTATACTGTCTAAGTGGAGTGAAGATCAAATAAATAAGATCGAAAAGTTTATTGATCATGATAGAGATTACCTATTTACTTATGCTGGATTACAGCAGATGATGGACAAGTATCTCATAAAGAATAGATTAACCGGCCAGATATACGAAACACCACAATTTGCTTATGTAGCTATTGCTATGTCTTTATTTGAAACGGTAGAAGACGTAGAAGAAGCATACGAATGTTTTTCCACATTCAAGATTAACCTCCCAACCCCAATTATGGCTGGAGTAAGAACTAAGATCAAACAATTTGCTAGTTGTGTTCTAGTAGACGTTGAAGACAATCTTGATTCTATATTCTCAAGCATACATGCTGTTGGAAAATATACTGCTAGAAGGGCTGGAATTGGCCTAAATATTGGTCGTATTCGTCCTATAAATTCTAGTATTAGAGGCGGTGAAGTAATCCATACCGGTCTTATCCCATACTTAAAGATATTTGAGTCTACTGTAAAGGCTACAAGTCAGAATGGTATTCGTGGAGGTTCCGCTACTGTTCACATTCCGTTTTGGCACTATGAAATTGAAGACGTAATGACTCTAAAGAATAACGCCGGAACTGACGATAATAGAGTAAGAAAGTTAGATTACTCTGTTCAGTTTAATAAGCTTTTCTATGAACGTTTGATCAAGAACGAGGACATCACATTAATGAGTCCGCACGAAACCGGTGGTCTTTATAGCTCTATGAATAACAATGAGGACTTTAAGAAGCTATATGAGAAGTATGAGAACTCTCGTCATGTAAAGATGAAGAAGAAAATCAATGCCAGAAAACTAGCTGAAATATTTACTAAAGAAAGACTAGAAACTGGTCGTATTTATGTAATGAACATTGATAATGCTAACGAGCATGGGTCATGGGACGCTCCAGTTTACATGAGTAATTTGTGTCAAGAAATTCTTCACCCAACTGTTCCAATATCATCTATTGATGATGAAGAGGGTGAGATCGGTATTTGTATTCTCTCTGCACTAAACTTACTTGAATTGGAAAGCGAAAAAGATATAGAGAAAGCTTGTTCAATAGTTGTAAGATCATTGGAATCAATAATTGATTATCAAGACTACCCAGTTAAGGCTGGAGAGAATTTCACTAAAAATCGTAGATCATTAGGTGTTGGTATAACTAACTTTGCAGCATTTTTGGCAAAACACAAACTAAAGTATGATGATCCAGAAGCTTTGAAGTTAGTTCATGAGATAATGGAGAAAATTCAGTGGCACTTGCTTAATGAGTCCTGCAAACTTGCTAGATTAAAGGGTCCATGTAATAAGTTCAACGAAACTAAATATTCTCGCGGATTGCTGCCTATCGATTGGTACAAAAAGACAGTTGACGAACTGGTTAAGCCAGAGTATACTATGGATTGGGAAGGTCTAAGAACCAGAATCAAAGAGTATGGTCTTAGACACTCAACAGTTACCGCTATAATGCCCTGCGAGTCCTCTAGCGTCATCCAGAACAGCACAAACGGTATTGAACCTGTCAGGAGTCTAATGTCCTACAAGAAGGCTAAAAACGGCATTCTAAAGCAGCTTGTGCCAAATTATGCTTCTCGTAAGAATTACTATACTCTAGCGTGGGAAATGGAGAATAATAAGGCTATTTTAAACATCTGTGCAGTTTTACAGAAATTCGTAGACATGAGCATAAGCGTGAACTTGTATTACAATTATTCTCATTATCCTGACGGGAATATCCCCTTGAGTATTTTAATAAAAGATCAGATACAGGGGTATAAATATGGTGTGAAGAACTTTTACTATTGCAACACACCGGATGGCGACGGTAATACTGAAAAATCATCTGGATGTGAATCGGGGTCTTGCTCAATATGAAAACAATATTAAACAAACACAACGTTGATTATCTTGCTCAACCGCTTTTTCTTGGTGAAGACCTTTCTCTACAGAGATACGATAAGTTTAAGTATCCTGTATTTTTTGATCTATACAAGAAACAGATTGAGTTTTTCTGGCGTCCAGAAGAAATAGAGCTAAAAAAAGATCGCAACGATTTCAAAAATGACGATATAATGTCAGAGAATGAGCGTTTCATCTTTACTTCTAATCTTAAGTATCAAACCATGATGGATAGTGTTATCTGTCGCGGTGTGCCAACTCTTACAGAGTATGTTTCTAATCCAGAATTAGAAGCATGTATGAATGTTTGGCAATTTTTCGAACAAATTCATAGTTACAGCTATACATATATTATCAAGAATGTCTACAACAATCCTAGCGAAGTATTAGATAGCTGTTTAACTGATAAAGAAATTCTCAAACGAGCTAACGTAGCAATAAAAGAATATAACGCTTTACGAGAAATAGGTCATTCCGGCAAAGTTAAAGATATAAAAAAGCAGATTTACCTAACTCTCATTAGCGTTAACATCCTTGAAGCGGTTAGATTTTATGTATCATTTATTTGTGCCTTCGCATTTGCAGAAAACAAGAAAATGATTGGGAATGCGGATATCATCAAGCTCATCAAGCGTGACGAGGCATTACATCTTTATAATACTCAAGAAATTATCAAAATTCTTCATAATGTACCAGAAGAAGGGTTTGTAAAGATAGCAGAAGAGTGCCAAGAAGAAGCAATAGCTATGTTTGAATCAGCAGCAAATGAAGAAAAGGCATGGTCAGAATATCTATTCAAAGATGGATCTATCATTGGCTTAAATGAAAAGGTCATGGCGGAATATATTGATTGGCTATGTATGACAAGAAGAAAAAACATAGGATTGCCATATGATAAGGGATGTAGAAATCCAATATCTGGATGGACTGACCCTTGGATGAATAGTGAGTCTGTGCAAGTTGCCCCACAAGAGCATGAAATTACTTCATATAAGATTGGTGCTAGCAAGAATGATTTAGAGGACGTTGACTTAGGAGGATTCGATCTATGATTTCTGTTCAATTACTTGATAATAATGCCAAGGTTCCAACAAAAGCCAATGCTAATGACGCAGGATTTGATCTATACTCAATTATTGATACCGTCATACCACCAAAACAACGTAAGACTGTCAGAACGGGGATAGCAATACAAATGCCAGATCATCTAGCCGGTTTAATTTGGCCTAGATCGGGCCTATCAGTTAAACAGGGAATTGATGTTTTAGCAGGAGTAGTGGATAGCGGATATAGAGGAGAAATAATGGTATGTTTATACAACACTTCTGATGAAGTTGTAGGCATAAATACCGGGGATAGAATCGCTCAGATTATATTCCAAGAGGTTCCTCGCGTAAGTATGGAGGTCCATGAAACGTTAGGTTCCTCGCAACGAGGAGACAACGGCTTTGGCAGCAGCGGCAAATAACAATCCGAGAAAGAATAACAACAACAAAAAAAATAAAAAGCAAACTCCTAAAGAAAATGTTTTAATAGCTAAGACGGACAATCAAAAAGAATATATCTTATCTATTGTTGAGAATGATATTATTTTTTGCACTGGTCCATCTGGTACTGGCAAATCTTTTATTGCTGCCGGTATAGCTGCTGAACATCTTATGAAAGATAAGATAGAATCTATTATAGTAACAAGACCTTTAGTTTGCACTGGCAAAGATATTGGTTCTTTGCCGGGAGAACTTGGGGACAAGATTAAACCATACCTACAACCAATGGAAGAAAATCTTAAATATTTTCTAGGCAGAGACAAGTTTGGTTTGTACTATAATACTAGAAGAATAAGATTTGAGCCGTTAGAAACAATGAGAGGATCAACATTCCATAATGCGTATATGATTTTAGACGAAGCTCAAAACTGCACACTAGAACAGATCAAAATGTTCATAACCAGAATGGGCGAAAATTCTAAAGTTATGATAAACGGCGATACAAAACAAACAGATCTGTATCGTGGAAATGGATTATTAGAATGTATCGATAAATTAAGTAATATCAATGGTATTGGTATTTGCAGTTTAGGTTATCAAGACATACAAAGAAATGGAATATTAGGAGCAGTTTTACACGCTCTAGAATCTTGAGGAAAAAATGTTATATGACTATATTTGTGATGAATGTTCACATGAAATGAACGATGTATACCAATCTATAAAAGACGATGCTTTGACACAGTGTCCAAGCTGTGGAAAAGATTGCCTGAGAAGGGTAATATATGGTGGTATAGCATCATTCATGAAGGAACCAAAGACCATCGGAAGTCTTGCGGACAGTAATTGGTCTAAGAAGGGTCATTACGAAAAGTCAGAAATAGAAGCCAAATCAAAGAAGAGTACGGAGGAACCTTCGTACTTTTCTTCTTTTGGTTCCGCATCCAAGAAAGATATTACTAAAATGACAGAGGCTCAAAAAACTAAATATATAATGACAGGTGAAAAATGAAATTTATAAGCTCATCAGACAACATAGAAAATGTTGATTACAAAGAAACCTCAGAAATAAACCTAAATAAACTAGGTAGACCAATTGGTAATGAGTCTGAACTAGTATTTGCCAAGATGGTTATTCAAAGCTCTAATAGCAAACAACAGACTAAGTATGCTATTTTAACACTTAATAGTCAACCGTATGATCCATATGGAGTAGATAGTCATAGAGAGTCTAATTTAAATTTGAGTCTCAAGCAAGTAACTGACAAAACATACAACTATTATGTTTCTTATTTAAAAACTAAAAATCAATTATACCTAACAAGGTGTCAAAGGAGTTTTATAAATGGCTAAGACGGGACCGCTTGGAAAGGCAGAATCTTTCTATGTAGAAGAAAAATTTAAGATAGGAATATCTATTGAAGAAATTGCAAAAGATTTGGACAGAGCCGTGGGAGCAATAGAAAAACACATCAAAAAAAATAAAATAGAAAAGCCAAAGACTATCATGGAACAACAGTTTGCAAGGCAGGGCGGTGCTACAATTATGACTGAAAATGCATCGTCAATGATAGACAAAGCTAAAAAACCCTCTGTAAATAATTCACATTGCATAACGAAAATAAAATGAACAACTTTATAAATTCATACCAAGATTGGCTAGAAGAATACAAAAAAGACAAGTATCAAACTTGGATAAGAGCTACATTAAGTAATCACACAGAAATATATTTACGTAATTATCAAGAATGGTTACAGTTAAAAATTTTCTGTGAGAATAATAAATTGGGTATTGACAAAATTGGTCTGCAATATAGATCAAATTCTATAGAAATTGATACAACAAACACTGATGGTGTTTATTTGACACGATCTATTTTTGCTACATTTGGACAAGAGGAAAAACAAACATACACTGTTGGAAAGATTTATGGATCCAAAGTCAAAAAGACTATATGGATGATACCAGAATTAATACAACAGCTAGAAGAAGAAGATCCTATTGAGCAGTGCTTTGCAGAGGCTATTATATACAACTATGTCAAGTCTAGATAAACCAGAATTATTCAGTCAAAACTATCAAAAAAATTGGTCTGAAACTCACAAATATAAACATATTCATACTGGTGAGTATTGTACTTTTGAAGCATATATTGCTGAGTATATTGTTATTAGAAGATCAGAAAAATTGAATCTGGGAAAACCAGCATATAAATTTTGGACTAAGGGAGATCCTCTACACTGGATGTGGAAAAAACAACATGGTGCTGCTGTTCAATTGAAAAAGAAATATAGCGAAGAGGCTATATTACAAGCTATACAATCTAAAGACTTTGACAGATTACTTGTGCTTGGAATTCAAAATGGAAGAGGATATAAAATTAATCCAGAGGCAGAAAAGGTAATAGCCAAGTATCATAAGAAAATCGAAGAAGAAAAAAATAAACCTCAAGTTAATCTTGAGGCAAAAGAAGAAAATACACCACTTGAAACCAGAGCCTCTGGCAGCTATAATACAAAAAGGACAACGTTGAACAAATTGAGGAATTTATGAGTAAGACCAAAAAGACAACAGGCAAGTTTTCAGAAGACGCGGTTAGCAATTCAATAGTAAGTAAGTATGGAGATGTTGTTAGAAGTGGAACAGAAGTTCTTCAAAATATCAACAATCTAGGTGTTATAGGAATTTCTCCCGCCCTAGATATCGCTCTAGGTGGTGGACTCAGAGAGGGTTCTGTTGTTGTAATGACAGGAGATCCCAAGAGCGGAAAGACCACAACAGCACTACACTTTGCCGCCAAATGCCAAAAGCTCAGTAAAAGAATAATTTACATCAACACAGAGGGTAGACTATCTAAGCAAAATTTTGATGGCATTAGAGGTCTGGAACCAGATAACATAATAATTATAGAGTCCACCGACGAAAGAGTTCTATCAGCAGAAGATTTCCTAAACATTATTGAATTTTATATCAATAACGATCCCGGTTGTGTTATCATTACCGATTCTTTATCTAATATGGTCCCAGCATGTGAGCTAGAAGGAGAAGTTAGAACGGGAGTAAGAAATGCTTTGCCAAGATTACTCTCCATGTTTTTCAAACGCATAAGTGGTACTCTTATGAAAAACAAGACTATATTAATTTGTATCACTCATAATATTGCTAATACTGGTGGATCTCCATACGCACCACAAAAGATGGCAGACTGTGGAAACATGTTACAGTATCAAGCTGGTACAAATATGGTCATTACACATCGTGGAAAGTGGCAAGTTCCAAAGGATACCGGTGTACATGTTGGTCAAATAGCAAACTGGGTAATAAAAACATCAACCGCTGGAGGTAGACCAAATAGTACAGCAGAAAGCTGGATTAAGTATGGAGTTGGAGTTGACGAGGTACAAGAGATAATTCAGATTGCTTGCGAGTTTAGACTTATCAAAGCCGCTGGTGCTTGGTATACTATACAGTGTGCTGTAGATGAACCAGATAATCCAACGGTTGCCAAGGTGCTAGAAGAAAACCAGATAGGCAAGACTCCAGACGAAATAGAAAGATTCTTCAAATTTCAAGGAGTAAACAACGTAGCAGAATTCTTAAATAATAATCTGACTATTTCATCATTTCTTTACGAGAAGATAAAGGAGCTTCATTGAAAGTTACTGGTATAAATGGTAAGGAATATGCATGGAATCTAACTGGATATGATGTTTTTAATGATGACAAACGCAAACGATCTAAATATCATATTCGGGCCAGAAATCTGCTCAAAGAAATTTACAATAGCTATAGAATACTAGAAGAAGTAAAGTTACCGGGAAGCACGGCTTTGCATAGAAAATCTGTTCTGTACCTTGACTTTTATATTCCTTCTATTAAACTAGGAGTTGAGGTTCATGGAGAGCAGCACTATGAGTATAATCCATTCTTCCATAGGAGCAAAGCAGACTTCATAAAAGGCCAAGTGCGTGACGATGATAAGATAAACTGGTGTGAATTGAATGGAATTGAACTAATAACTCTAAAATATTCAGAAAGTGACGATGAGTGGCGACAAAGAATTAAAGGCATCTGATAAGTTAGCAGAATATATAGCATCAATTAATGACTATATTAACTTAAGTAATACAAAGTTCTCATCTTTTAGAGAAGAGTATTTATTCGTAGCGGACATGTCATCTGAGCAACTAGTAAAACTAACACAAGTTGAGCTTTTTGATGCCGCATATCTCTTATACGGTTATGCTACATATATTCAAGATGAAATAAATAAGAACAAAGTGGCATTAAATTGGTGCAACGATCAGATGGAAAAACTCATTGTAAAAAATAGTAACGAGTTTGGTCAGTACACAAAGCACGAATCTAAGAAACATATATTAGCAAATATGAATTCTTATGCAGCTTCTTTAGAAAATATGCGTGAAATAGCAGAGGCTAGGCTGCAATCATTAGACGGCAAAGTATTTGAACTAAAGAGAAAAGCCGACATATTACTTGAGAAAGGTAAACGATCATGAGTATGAACGATTTTATAAACATGCTTAACGATGAGCAAAAACAAGCTTTGTTAAAGGCACTGGTTGGCGATAGTCAAACATTGTCTAGCATTCCACAGGAAGTAAAAAAGGAAAGCATAAAACAAATACAATCTTCCACGCCCCCTGCAAGTGTGAATGAAGATTTTACAATGTTTAAGCAGGAAAGTACTTCTAATACTAGGAGAAAAGAACAAGTGAGAGCCAGAAAGAATGAGTGGCAAGATACCGGTGAATTTAGGGATGTAGAAACTCCCCAGTTTGAAAAAACCCCTCGCCGTCGCCAGCCACATAAAAAGGTTGAGGTAGAATGCCACGTTTGTGGTAAAACATTTAAAGAAGACGCACGATTCGTTCACGGCGACTATTATCGCTGTAACCGATGCACTGGAAAGTGATATGGAAACTAAGTTAACTGATATTGGTTCAGAAAGAGCGGTTTTAGCTGGACTGTTGCAGCATGGTATAGATGCATATGTATCTGTATCAGATGTGATAAGCCAAGATAGCTTTGGTCATTTTAATAATCAAGTATTATTCAAATGTATTGAAAAAGTTATATTGAATGATCAAAAGGTAGATATACCATCTATTTTATCTGCATCAGAACAGCTTAGTCTTTCTGAAAGTATAAATACAGATCAAGAATTGAAGTATATAAAGTCTTTAATGGACTTCCCGATCAATAAAGATAATGTGTTTAGCTTTGCAATACAGATGAAGAAGTTTGAATTTGCACGTAAGATAAAAGGTCTTACAGCAAAAATCCATAAGGACATAGATGACGTTACGGGATCAGAATCTATAAATGAAATTATACAAATACTAGAAAACCCAGTTACAGATTTTTTACGAGAAGACGATAGTGGTGATCTTCCAGAGAAAATTGGCAAGGATGTCAAACAATATTTAGAATTTCTAGAAGAGAACAAATGCGATATCATAGGAATACCAACGGGCTTCAACAAGTACGATGAAGCAATCGGTGGAGGATTAAGAAGGAAATGCGTTGACTTAATATCAGCACGACCAAAGGTTGGTAAAAGCGTATTTGCTGATAATGTAGCTTTAAATGTATCTTCTAAAGGAACACCGGTATTGATGTTAGATACTGAAATGAGTAAGGAAGATCATTTGAATAGATTATTAGCAAACATAAGCGGAGTTCCAATCAATGAAATTGCTACCGGTAGATTCACAGAAGATGATGAAAAACGACAAAAAGTATTAGACGCTATTGAAAAGATTGAATCCATACCGTATAGTTACGTTAGTGTTGCAGGAAAACCATTTGAACAAATACTCAACTTGATTAGACGATGGGTAATGCAAGACGTTAGAATGGATGACAATGGTAAAACAAATAACTGTCTAATCATATACGATTATCTTAAATTGATGTCTTCTAGCTCAATAACTAATAACATACAAGAATACCAAGCACTGGGCTTTCAAATTACTTCTCTTCATAATCTTTGCGTAAAGCTTGATATACCATGCCTTTCATTCGTTCAGCTGAACCGCGATGGTATAACTAAAGAAAGTACAGATGCTGTTAGCGGCTCAGATAGACTAATTTGGCTATGTACTTCGTTTAGTATCTTCAAAGCTAAGTCGCCAGAAGAGTTGGCGGAAGATGGTCCAAATGCTGGCAATAGAAAATTAGTTCCTATTGTATCAAGACACGGCGGCGGATTAGACGATGGGGATTACATAAATATGGTTATGCAAGGATCACATGCCAAGCTAAGAGAACTAAAGACCAGAAATGAATTTAAGAATCAACCAGTAGGAGATACTGGTATGGTAGATCAAGATACACTAGATAAACTAAAAATAAATGGACTTGCAGAAGATCAAGAGTGAACTAAATAATCGTGCGGAAGAAGTATTTTCAAGCCTTGGTATGAAGTACGAGGTTTTAGGAGATAATATATATTGTAATTGTCCTGTACATGATGGCAGTGATAATCCAAGAGCTTTTTCTTTTTCAAAAGATAAAGGCATATGGAAGTGTTGGACTAGAGATTGTCAAGAGCAGTATAGGAACGATATCTTTGGAGTCATTAGAGGATCACTATCAAAAGAAACTGGAATTGATGCTGGTTTTTCAGAAGCCCTAAAGTGGTCTTGTAGTTTTCTAGGTATAAATAAACAAGGCAAATCTAAAGTAGTTTCTAAGCCCAAGCTTGAAGAAGATGATTTCTCTAAGCTCGTAAATACCATAAACTCTAGTATTGCTCTAGATCAAGATTATCCAGCAATTAAAGAAGACATTTGTTCAGAATTACCATCGAAATATTTTCTTTCTAGAGGTTTTAAACCAGAAACATTAATACATTTTGGTGTTGGAGACTGTACTGATAAATCATCCAAGTTATATGATAGATCTATTATACCTATCCATAATGACACTGGGGAAAAGGTCATAGCATGTATAGCTAGATCGATTAAAGAATATAAGCACCCTAAATTTTTGCTAGACCCCAAAGGTTTTGACAAAAGATATTTTTTTTATAATTATCACAGAGCTATAATCAATGTACGCAAAACTTCTTCACTAGTTTTGGTAGAGGGTCAGGGCGATGTATGGAGACTTCATGAGGCTGGCATCACACAATCTATGAGTATTTTTGGAAGAACTCTTAGCAAAGAACAAGAAACAAAACTGTACAAAATGCCACTTACGCATATAGTAGTTCTAATGGATAACGACCAAGCTGGAAGAGAAGCGAAGGTGCGGTTACAAAGACAGCTAGGCAGAATGTATAAGCTATCTTTTCCAAGAATACCAACTAAAGACGTTGGTGAAATGAGCGTAGAACAAATCAATAAAATAGTAATACCACAAATTCGGGGAATAGTTAATGGTTAAAATAATAGGTATATCTGGTAGAAAACAGTCTGGGAAAAATACCATTGCTAATTATATCAATGGTGATATTTTACAGGGTAAGTCAATGATTGAACAGTTTTTTATTGAGGATGACGGTAATCTAGCAATACAGACTAAAGACTCTACAGGGACCAGTGGCTATGGAATATTCGATGTTACTAGAAAAGACAATACATTTGTTGAATATGCACAAAGAGAATTGTGGCCTTATGTAAAGGTATACCATTTTGCAGATTACTTGAAAGACATGTGCGTAAACTTGTTTGGATTCAAGCCAGATAATGTATATGGCACAGATGATCAAAAAAATGAATTAACAAGTATCAAATGGGAAGATATACCAAATAATAATGATAATAAATCGGGATATATGACACATAGAGAATTTTTGGAGCATTTTGGAACAAAGATTATACGAAAAATAAAGTCAACCGCTTGGGTAGATGCTACAATAAATAAGGTATTGAGTGAAAAATCTCGGTTAGCAATTATACCAGATGTACGATTTCCTAATGAGGTAAAATCTATAAAAGACAATGGAGGTATTGTCATACGTCTTACAAGGAATATATTCAACAGTGATTCTGAGTCCGAATCATCACTAGATAGTGATAAATTTGATTGGCATAATTTTGATATGGTCATTGATAATCATAATATGACACTAGAAACTTTATGTTGTGAACTTAAAAATAATACTTTTTGGAGAATTTGAATGCTAGTAACATACATAAGGTCATCTAGTTATAACAATTACGCCTATTGCCAAATGCAATACTTTATAACCTATGTTCTGGGTCATCAACCTGACAGTGGCAAGAAAGCAGAACTTGGAACAATAGTGCATAAAGTTTTAGAGGTATTAGCCAAATTAAAGTTATATCAGCAAACCAATGAGAAAAAACTAAAGTTATCAATCACAGATGATGCACTTGGAGACATATCTATCAAAAAGAATGAGTTTCTTCAAAGCAGTCTAGTGGAGCAATTAATATCTAAAAGTTTTGAGTTTTATACATCTAGCTCCAAAAACTCTTTTACAAACTCGGATAAAAAGCAATGTGCTGAATTAGTCTGGAACACATTAAAATATAATGATGGACAATTTGATCCAAGACATAGGAAGATAGTGGCAGCAGAACCACATTTTGATATCCCAATCGATGAAGATTGGGCATTTTATGAATACGAAATAAATGGTGAGAAAGTAAAGGGACAGTTAGCCATAAAGGGAACTATTGATTTAGTCACTGAAACTGATGATGGAATAATAGAGGTAATAGATTGGAAAACCGGCAAAAGGTTAGATTGGGCTACTGGCGAAGAAAAAACATACGAAAAGCTATGTGCAGATCCACAATTATTACTATATAATTATGCAATTTCTAAGCTGTTTCCAGACTATAAACAGTCTATAATGAGTATCTTTTTCATAAAAGATGGCGGTCCTTTTTCAATGTGTTTTGATGAAAGTGATCAGAATAAGTTCAAAAAGATGCTAAAAAACAGATTTTTAGATATAAAACAAAACAATACACCGCAGCCAATATCACAGAACAGAGATAATTGGAAATGCACTAAATTATGCCATTATTGCAAGCATAACTGGCCGGGGACAGATCAGAATATGTGTATATACATAGAGAATAACTTAAAAACTAATGGTATGGATCACACTATTAAGGAATGCACAAGGGAAGGCTTTAACATAGGATTTTACTCCGCTCCGGGTTAATATGGATAAATTACTAACAATAGGGATGGCGACACACGATGACTATGATGGAGTATTTTTCTCCATACAGTCATTACGCATGTATCATGATATATGTAGTACAAACAATGTAGAATTTATTGTTTTAGACAATAACTCTGCTAGTGAGCATGGAAAAGCTTGCAAATCATTTGTTGAAAATCAAGTACACGGAAAGTACATTATTAATACTGATCAAAATAGTTCTTTCAACAAATACAAGATAGTAGACCACGCCACTGGAAAATATGTATTAATTATAGATTGCCATGTGTTAATAGAAAAAAATGGAATAGACAATTTATTAAAATACTTCCAAGACAATCCAAACTGTAAAGACTTAATACAAGGACCGCTATGGTACGATGATTTAAAAAATATATCAACACACTTTGATCCCACATGGCGTGGCGATATGTTTGGGATATGGGCTACAAACAAGGAAAAATATGACACTGGCATCCCGTTTGAAATACCAATGCAGGGTATGGGTATGCTTGCGTTCGAAAGATCAAACTGGGTTGGTATCAATAAACACTTTAAAGGCTTTGGTGCAGAAGAAGGATATATAGCAGAAAAGTTCAAAAGAAGAGGAGGCAAAAACATATGCCTTCCATACTTAAAGTGGAACCATAGATTTGGTAGACCTAACGGTGTAAAATATCCACTAATTCTAGAAGATAGAATTTGGAATTATTTTATAGGATGGCTAGAGATAACACAAAATCCAAATGACATAATGATATTAAGTATATACAACTATTTTAGAAATAGAATACCAAAAGACAAACTAGATAATATGCTTCAAGAAGCTATTAGATCAACATTAGGAGACAAAAATGCCACTTCCAAAGAGAAATAAAGATGAAAATAAAGATAAATTTGTTTCAAGATGCATGAGTAATGAAACTATGAAAAGTGAATATCCAAATTCACAACAGAGAGTAGCAATTTGCATAGATCAAGCAACAGCCGATTGCGGCTGTATAGAAGCGGCAGATTTCAAACTACAGGTTGAAGCATTTGGTTATGAAGAAGAAATTAACGAAAATAATCTTCATATACCATTAGCAGCAGAATATGAAGACTTTGGAGAGATAACAGAAGAATACGATATAGCAGCAGAAAGACCCGGATTATGGGAAAACATTCGTAAGAAGAAAGAGCGAGAAGGTAAGAAGTATAAACCAGCAAAACCGGGAGATCCAGATCGTCCAGATCCAAAATCTTGGAAAAAGGCACAGTCTGAAGATGGCAGTGAAATGGCTATTGAACAAATACAAAAGATGCATGATCAACTTATGGAAATCGTTATGAAATTAAAAACTATGTCTTTAGACGTAGAATTCCAAGATTGGACCAAGGATATGATTTCTAAGGCTGAGATTTATGTACAAAACGTATATGACTTTGTTAAGTATTATGAACCCGGTAAGTATGAAGATGAATACACCGACAAAGAAAAAGACGATGAAGAAGAAGTAGAAGAGCCTTCAGAAGTTGAGACAGAAGAACCAGAAATGGAAATGGAAGAAGGTGCCTATGAATATCAAGATCCAAAGACCGGAGAAATCTATACTTATAGGCGAAAAGGTTATTATGAAAGAGATGGAAGAACTTTAATGTATATGGGTGAAGCAAGCGAATACCAAGGAAGAAAGGTAACGCTCAACAAACCATTTAGAACTCCTAGTGGCCCCAAGAAATTTGCGGTTTATGTCAAAAATGAAAGTGGCAATGTTGTTATTGTAAGGTTTGGTGATCCAAACATGACCATCAAAAAGAACATTCCAGAAAGACGAAAAAGCTTTAGAGCTAGACATAACTGCGACAATCCGGGTCCAAAATGGAAAGCCAGATATTGGGCTTGTAAGAGTTGGTGAGCTTCATAACGGTGGGATTCTAGTGTCTAAAAGAATACAAGATATAGATGTGTTAATTCAGCAGAAGAAGATAAATACTCTCACATACACAGATAATCCAAAATTTCTTGAAGTTAAGTACAACTTAGATTGGAAAAATATACTAGATCCCCCACCGGCCAATGATAGTATAATAGTAGCAAATGAATTAAATTACTTATCTAGACTTACATCTAAGATTTCAGATAATCAAAAAAAATTAATAAAATCAGTTGATAAAGATCCAAAATATTTATTCAATGATGTTTTGTTGAAAAAAGAACTTGACTTTCCAGATGAAATGTTTGACAGATATTACAGTATTTTAAAAAATTGCATTCTTAATGTCAAATATCATTTTAATAGAGTAAGACCAGAGTATTTGGGAGATTTATTAAGTAAAAAAATCTATGTTATAGAATCAGATACAACAAAAACTCCATCGTATCCTTCTGGTCATACTTGTTATGCCATGCTAGCTTGCATATTATGTTCAGAATTATATCCCAGTTTGATATCAGAATTTAGAGAATGCGTAAAAATTACAGCTTTTTGCAGAGAAATGCAAGGAGTACATTACCCATCAGACAACAAAGCGTCTGTACTTTTTACAGAGTCGATAATTAGTCAGTTGCAAAAAGAACTTGCGTAAGCTACAATAAGCTGAACCACGTTAATTTGAACAGGAGAGTTGCATGAAATGGTTTCCACTTAAAAATTATACCCATTATAGTCTATTGCGTGGTTTTTCTAAGCCAGAAGAATTGGCCCAAAAGTGTAAAAATAATGGATATACAGCATGTGGTATCTGTGATTATAAAACACTATCCGGCGCAGTAGCCTTTTATAAGGCTTGCAAAAAGCAGGGGATAAAGCCCATTATTGGATGCTCCTTTGATTTTGCTACACTCTTTGCTAAGAACAAAGAGGGTTGGTATGAATTGATTGAAATGGTTTCGGCGTTGGACGAAAACGGTAAACTCCCAAGAGATTTTGATAGTCTAGAGGTCAGTAAAAATCTTATTAGTATTAGTGCTTTTAATAGCCAAAGCGACTCTATGCCTATTAGTTATTATACTAATCGTGAAGATGCCAAGCTTCATAGAATATTATTATGTTCAGACATGAAGACTACTCTACCTAAAATAAAAAAGAGTATTAAACCAGACGGTAGTGTAGATTCGAAGTATCCACAAGAACATATGGATAAACTAGTATATTTTATGCAAGACTCATTCTATGTAAAAAATAAGAGTGAATCTGAAGGTCTAGATACATCTAAGCTAAAAACGATTTACGATCAATGCGAAGACTATGATATTCTTAGTAAGCCAATGCTTCCAAAATTTGAATGTCCAAAGGGTGCATCAGAAGAAGATTATCTCAAAGAATTATGCCGCGTTGGCTGGAAGAAAATATTAATAGATCAAAACAAGGTATCAAAAGAAGAAGATAAGCAGAAGTATCTTAGTAGATTTAAAGAAGAGTTTGACGTTATTAAGGATGCTAATCTATTCGGATATTTCTTAATTGTGCGTGACATTATACAGCACGTTAATGATATGGGGTGGCTTTCTGGTCCCGGTAGAGGGTCTGCCGCCGGATGTTTGATTTCATACTTAATTGGTATCACAAAGATTGACCCAATAGAGTTTGACCTTCTATTTGCACGATTTTATAACGCTGGACGAAATACGGCTGATCACATATCTTTACCAGATATTGATATGGACGTTCCCGGCACTAAACGTGATGAAATTATATCATATATAAAAGACAAGTATGGTCATGAAAGAGTAAGCCAAATGTTAACGTTTGGTAGATTACAGGGAAAGAGTGCTATAAAAGAAATATTGCGTGTTAATGAAGCCTGCTCTTTTGCGGAGATGAATGCTATCAGCAATTGCATTCCAGACGAGGCTAAGATTTCAGATCAATTAGCAGAAATGGACGATGAAGATAGATCTATCATAAAGTGGGCATTGATAAATAATGCCGATGCACTACGGGACTTTTGTAGATTATCAGAAGACGGTAAGTTAGAAGGAGAGTATGCTGAATATTTTGAGCAAGCTATTCAAATAGAGGGTACATTTAAAACTCAAGGTAAACATGCCGCTGGAGTGGTTATATCTGCTGAACCTTTACAGCAAGTATGTCCAATGGTAAAGCAAAAGGGATCATCTGAAAAGATTGCCGGATTAGAAATGTCAGACTTAGAGGCTTTAGGCCACGTAAAGTTTGACGTTTTGGGAATTAATCTTTTGGATAAGATTATGAAAATTGAAGAACTTATAGGAGCAAATAATGGCTAATAGGGACTATATTATTTTTGACTTTGAAACTGGAAGTAGAAATCCTCACAGAACCCAACCAACACAAATAGCTGCTATTGCTCTAGATGGTAGAAGTCTAACTGTGAAGGGGCAATTTAATAGTGAAATCAAGCCTATTTTTGACGAGGATAAGGCACGGGCAGCGGGATTCGATCCAGTAGAAGATGAAGCATTAAAGATCACTAAAAAGACTAGAGAGCAACTAGAACTAGCACCCTCTCTAAAAGCGGTATGGACTAAATTTACTAAGTTTGTTGATCAGTATAATTGGAAAGGTGATGCATTTTTTAATCCTATCCCAGTTGGGTTCAATATCATTGGCTTCGATATGCATATAATTAACCGTTTATGCAGAGACTTCGGACCTTGGGATAAAGAAAGAGAACAACAGAAACTATTTAGTAGAGTCTATAAGATAGATATAATGGATAATATATTCGCGTGGACAGAAAGCGATCCAAGTGTTAGATCTATTAGCATGGACTCACTACGAGAAAGAATGGGGCTATCATTTGACAATGCACACGACGCATTACAGGACGTTAAGGATGAAGCTAATATATTCATAAAGCTCATGAAGACTCATCGTGCGGTGTATCAGAATATGAATTTTGATAAGGCATTTGCTGACGGAAATTTATATGTCAAATAAGATTTGCCCAAAATGTGGACAATTTAAGGATGAATCTGAATTTCGATATAGACAAAGATCAGAAGATAATTCCTTATTAAGAACATATACAAATTGTAAATCTTGTGAGCATAAAATAAATACATTACTAATCAAACTTAAAAAGGAAAACAATCATACTAAACCGATCAAATGCGAATGTTGTGGAAAAAGTGGAAAATTACACTTAGATCATTGCCATAAAACAGATTTATTTCGCGGATGGCTATGCAATAATTGCAATGTAGGGATGAGTAGATTAGGAGATAACATAGAGGGCTTAATTCAAGCATTGAATTACTTATTGTCGAGGAATAAATGATCGATATTGATTATAATGATAAAGCAACTTGGCAGTTATTCGCAGAAGGTAAAACTAAGGGTATCTTTCAATTAGAAAGTAACCTTGGAAAGTCTTGGTCTAAAAAATTAGCACCAACCAATCTAGAAGAACTTTCTGCATTAATTGCTATTATTAGACCGGGAACTTTGAAAGCTTTCGTTGATGGCAAAAGCATGACCCAGCGATATGTAGACAGAAAGCATGGAAGGGAAGAAGTAACCTATTTACATCCCGCACTAGAAGACATATTAAAGCCAACATATGGAGTTCTTGTATATCAAGAACAATCCATGCGTATAGCTGAAAAAATTGCTGGATTTAATCTACAAGAAGCTGATGTTCTTCGTAAGGCTATCGGAAAGAAGAAAGCCGATCTTATGAATGAAGTCAAAAAATCATTTATAGCAGGAGCAGAGCGAGTAGGAACCGTTTCTAAGGAAGACGCTGAACAAATCTTCGGATGGATTGAAAAGTCTGCACGATATGCTTTCAATAAGTCGCACAGCGTTTCATATGCAGTATGCTCCTATTGGAGTGCGTATTTTAAGGCCCACAATACCAAAGAGTTCTTCTTATCATATCTATACTATGCTAACGAAAAACAAGACCCTCATCAAGAAGTCTACGAATTAATATCAGAAGCAAAACTGTTCGATATTGAGACTAGAACACCAAGTTTGACCAATTTTGATCGTAAGTTCAATATCAAGGATGGAAAGATATACTTTGGTATTAAAGATATAAAGTCATTAACTGGTGCTACTGGCGATAAGTTAATTGAGACTATTATAGTCGCAGAACAAGATTTAGGAAAAAGCGTCGATAAGTTTACTTGGCTAGAAATTCTATTATTTATCGGGGCAAATATTAGCTCTACATCCTTTAAGGCTCTAGCTTCTATAGGATTCTTTAGAACCATCAAAGGCAGTGTAAGCCGAAACAAAGCTTTGTATGACTACGAGATATATAGGACTCTTACCAAATCAGAACAAACTTGGATATTAAACAACTATACCACTAAAAAATGGAATACATTTATGGATTGCTTAAAGGACTTAGCACCTACCAAAAAGGAGGGTGGAGGAACTAGCAAAGCCGATAGAAAACAAGCTATAGAAAATGAAATACAATTATTAGCTAATCCACCGTATGACTTAGAAGATGATCCAAGTTGGATAATAGATCAAGAAATTAAATTCTTAGGTTGTCCAGTTACTATGACCAAGGTTGAGACTTCTGACACTTCTGCCGCCAATACAACTTGCAAAGAGATTGTGAATGGTAAAAAGGGCAAAGATATGTGCATAGTAGCAAATATACAAAGACTGTCAGACTATACAATAACTAAGGGAGAATCAAAAGGGCAAGTTATGTCATTCCTAACAATAGAAGATGACACATGTATATTAGATAGCGTAATAGCATTTCCAAAAGTGAGAGAAAAATATAAGTATATTCTGTATGAAGGTAATAATTTAATATTTTGTGGGTCAGTCGGCGTCAATGATACATCTTTTATTGTTGAAAAAATTCATGAAGTATGATAGTTGTTTTTTTCTTGTGTCGCTGCTAATATAATAAGATAAGGAGAGATTGATGAATATATGTTCTTTTACCGGATACCTTACAGAAAATCCAAGAGTATCTGTTGTCAATGATATTGTTTTGGCAGAATTTACCATGGTGGTCTATACATATCGCAAGACTAAGAGTGGCGAGAAGAATAGGATACCTACTTATATACAGTGTGAGGCATGGCATACTGGTGCCGAAACCTTAGAGAAGTATGCTACAAAGGGTACAAAACTTGTTGTTAATGCATCTGCCAAGCATCCATCAAAAGACAGTTATGAAATAGTATTTAGGGTAAATGAGTTTGATTTCTGTCATGGTGATATTGAGGATTAAATGATACCAAATAATATTATATTAACTTACAAAAATGATAAGATTCCAAAGTATGTTTTTGATAATATAAAACTACTAAATCCAGAAAAGAACATACTGTTTTTTACAGATGAAGATGTGGTAAAATTTCTTCTAAAAGAATATGACTCATCGTATGTTGACTTTTTCCATGGCGTAAAACTTGGATGCACTAAAGGAGATTTTTTTAGATATTGTTACTTGTTAAAGTTTGGTGGATATTACTGCGATGTTGATATTAAACATGTAGAACCTATTGATCATTATACAGCAGATAATCTTGAATTTTTTAGTGTTAATTCTGCAATAGGTCCAATGACATTTCAAGCTTTATTATATTGCGAAAGCGAACACCCAATTATATTAGATTGTATAAAAGATATAATGAATCCAGAAACAGCCAAAGATTTATTTTATCAAACAACAGAACATATGTACAAAAATATAAGAAAATACTTAGACATCACATCTATGATTCAACCAACAGTATATATGATAAATAATAAAGCTATACAAATAGCTCAAGAATATCAATTAAATTCGACATATGTATGTATTTACGGAAATAGAATAATAGCATTGTCGAGATATCCAGAATATCAAAGGGAAGTAGGATTCATATGAGAAAACCAAGAATATTATTTTGCAGCGAAGCTACATTTTTGAACACCGGATATGCTACATATACTAGAGAGATTTTGAATTATCTCCACAGTACTGGTAAATATGAACTTGCAGAAATGGCTTCTTATGGAGAAAGAAATGATCCACGGGCATCATCTATACCGTGGAAATTTTATGGCGTTGTCCCAGATGCTTCGTGTTCTGAGGAAGAAAAAAATCAGTATAATCAACAGCCAGTAGCACAATTTGGTGAGTTAATGTTCGAATCTGTTTGTCTTGACTTTCTTCCAGATATAGTGTGTGATATTCGTGATTTTTGGATGTTAGACTTTGCAGAAAGATCGCCATTTAGAAAATATTTTAAATGGTGCATTATGCCAACAGTAGATGCTAGACCACAAGCAAGACAATGGATAGCAACTTATGAATCTGCTGATGCATGTTTGACATATTCAGAATGGGCTGGAGAAGTATTGAAGCAACAATCGGGTGAAAAAATTAAATACATAGGAATTTCACCGCCATCGGCTCACCATGCTTATCGCCCCATAGAAGACAAAGAAGGGTTAAGATCATCTATGGGTATTGATCCTAACGCAAAGATCATTGGCACCGTAATGAGAAACCAGCGTCGTAAATTATATCCAGATCTTTTTCAAGCATTTAGATTATTATTAGACAGAGTAGAAGACAATTCTAATTATTATTTGTATTGCCATACCAGTTATCCCGATCTTGGATGGGATATACCAGAGCTATTACAACAATATCAATTGTCCTCTAAGGTATATTTTACATATATATGTGGCCAAACCGGCAAACCATTTCCATCCTTATTCAAAGGTGCCATAGCACAATCTCCATTTACTGGACAATTTGGTGCATCATTGTCTAATGTCAAAAATGGTGTAGAATATGAAGATTTGTCTAAGATAATTAACTTGTTCGATCTTTATGTTCAATATGCTAACTGTGAAGGTTTTGGATTACCGCAAGTTGAAGCAGCGGCATGTGGCATCCCAGTAATGGCTACAGATTATTCTGCTATGGAAAGTGTAGTAAGAAATCTTGGCGGTATACCATTGACCCCAAAGGCTTTGTACAAAGAGTTAGAAACTGGATGTTTCAGAGCAGTACCAGATAACGAATTAGCCGCACAAAAGTTTAAAGAATTTTTTGAACAACCAATCGGTATAAGAAAGAGAATGGGCTTTGAAACAAGACAAGCATTTTTGAAACATTATCAATGGGATCAAAGCGGAAGGGCTTGGGAAAAATTCTTTGATTCTGTAGAAATCTCAGACAATTTCGAAAATTGGAAACAACCACCAAGAATAGTAACGGCTAAACCAAAACCCGATCCAATTCCGACTAATGTCAATTATAAGGATTTAGCCAAATGGTTGATAGTTGAAGTTCTTGGAGAGCCAGAACGATTAAATTCATATTTTGAGTCTAGAATTGTAAGAGATTTAACATACAAAAATCACACAGCTACTACTGGCGGTATGTACTTTAATGAAAGTTCTTCCATGTTTGATGGTAAACAAAATAGAAGTCCTTTCGATTTTAGTATAGCATATGATCAGTTAGCATATTTGTCGCAAAGACGAAATTATTGGGAAGAAAAGAGAATAGAAATGTTGAAAGCTAGAGGTATGATATGAAAGTACTATACATAGGTCATTACAAAGAAAATAGCGGGTGGTCACAAGCTGCCATGGATTTAATTCAAGCTATAGATTCCGCTGGTATAGATATTGTATGTAGAAACATAAAGTTAACATCAAAAACATTCAATACGCCAAATAAAATAAAAGAGTTAGAAAATAAATCTCTTGATAACATTGATATATGTATTCAGCATTTATTACCTCATCATTTAGTGGGAACATCAAAGTTTAAGAAAAATATAGCATATTATGTCGGGGAATCCACAACATTAAAGTACAATAATTGGAAATCCAACCTGCATATTATGGACGAGATTTGGGTTCCGAACCAAACTCAATTAAATAATATGAAAAAAGACGGTTTCAATAACTTGAAATGTGTACCACACGCATTTGATTTAGCTAAATATTCACAGAAACAAACTTCACAAATAAATTTTGGTGATAAAAATAACACTTTTAAATTCTATTATATAGCAGACTTAAACCAGCGAAAAAATATAGAATCCGTCATAAAATGTTTTCATAGTGAATTTTTTAGACACGAACCAGTTTCTTTAGTATTGAAGGTAAAAAAGTTTGGTGTTAATCCAATAGAGCTACAAAAACAAGTTCAAAACATGTGTCTTACTATTAAGAATACATTAAGAATCTATCCATCGATAGATGACTACCATAAGGAAATAATTATTACTGATGATATGTCATCTGAAGAAATTAATATTTTGCACCAATCGTGCGATTGTATGGTTAATACAACTCATGGCGAGGGATGGTCTATACCATCATTTGATGCCATGTGTTTTGGAAAGACTCCGATATGCAGTAATGAGGGTGGTCCAAAAGAGTTTATTAAAGATAACAACACCGGTACTTTAATAAGTGGTATATATTCTGTTTGCGAACACTCGGACTCCGCATTTCCAAATATATTCACAGGAAGAGAGTCTTGGTTTGTTCCAGATGAGGAAGAAATAAAGTCAGCTATGAGATTTTACTATGAGAATAAAGATTCTATAGATAGAAATAAGGGTCTTGAGAATGCAAAACAATTCTCATACGAAAATGTTGGTAACTTGATAAAGGAATTACTAAATGCTTAATAATATAACTAGTAGAATAATAGATATAGCTAATAGTGAACAAAAGAAAAAATACAATATTTTAACCTTTCCTACTCACGAAAGGTATGAAACAGAGCTATGTAAAACAGAACATGAATTTTACTCTCTAAACATTTCTAATGCTAAAAAGTGGAATGTCAATCAGACAGAGGTTCCAACAAATTATCACATATTGCCAGAAAATCAATTATGTAATTATCTAAATTTTGACTTGATCCTTGTACAAAGTAAATTTGGACAATTTCAAACAGCACAAGACATAAATAGACAATTGGGTTTACCAATAATATGCCTAGAGCATACATTGCCAACTCCACCATCTATGACTGAAAAACAAGTGGCTCAAATGAGAACTATGCGTGGAGATGTAAATGTATTTATTTCTGAATTTTCTAGACAAGCTTGGGGAATAGATGGTATTGTTATACACCATGGTTTAGATACTAATACTTTTAGACCCAATAGGCAAACACGCGACAGTATAGTTCTTACGGTAGCAAATGATTTTGTAAATAGAGATTATTGCTTAAATTTTAGCGGATGGAAACGTGTTACCAACGGGTTAAATGTCAAACTTGTTGGGGATACTCCCGGCTTATCTACGGCAGCACCTAATATAAATAGTTTAGTAGATTCGTATAATTCATGCTCAGTCTATTTTAATAGCTCAGTATTAAGTCCAATACCAATGTCTTTGTTAGAGGCGATGTCGTGTGGATGTGCTGTAGTATCAACAGCAACTTGTATGATACCAGAAATCATTACTAACGGAAAAAATGGTTTTATATCTAATAATGAAACAGAACTTAGATCCTATATTGAGCTATTACTAAAAGATGATGATCTTAGATCAGAAGTTGGAGAAAATGCACGTAAAACAATAGAATCCAAGTTTTCGGAAAGTCAATTCGTAAGTAATTGGAATGCATTATTTAACAAAGTTTATGAGGAATCAATAAGATGAAAATACAGATTATTAAAGATATATCAGATTGTATAGATGGTTATAATCCAGTACTTATAGAAGACGATAATCTAAATATAGACGTTCCAGATAATTCAATTTCTTCTATTTTAATGATCAATACTATAGAACTAATTTCATATAAAAATATCGATGCTTTCTTGAATAAAATTAGACAATTATTAAGGCTAAATGGTACTTTAGTAATAACAGGCGTAGACATAAATTGTTTGTCAGTAGATTGTGTCAATAGAGTTTTAGATTGTGCAGTAATGAATGAAGTTATATATAATCGCAAGGCCATCTATGATTGCAAAGAACTATCAGATAAACTAACTTCTCTAGGCATCAAAACGGATAAATTATTATTTAAGGGATCAACGTATGAACTACACGCCACAAGAAAAAATTAGTAATACTAGTTGTAAAGATTGTACGTTTGCAATTTATGATGGTAATACCCAAACTGGATGCAAAGATAATAGAATTATCAAATTTAAAGATGATATAATAGAAGCCTATGATAATGACAAAGAGTTTTTTGTGATAAAGAGACTATGTACTTTATATAGAACTAGAGAGTGGAATGAAGGAATTGCAGATATTGAAAAGGCTAAAAATGAATCACAAGTAACCTTTGACTTATTAATTAACTGCGATAATATTGACATAGAAATGTATGAATATATTACCGCTCTACTTTCAACATTACACTCTAAGATTCAAATTAAATTATTTTATTCCTATAAATCATCTCTTGAAACAAAAAATCAATTAAAAAATCTTTTCTACAATCACCCATCTATTACATTATCTATGTATTTTGATAAAAAAGAATACATTTACTTGAATGTTATGAAAAGTTCTAGTATGTTTCATGTTTTACTTGATGAAACCAATTATCTAGACATAGAAAAATTTCTATATAAAATCAATGAATATATAACTGAAGATATGAGGAAAGCTATTATCTTTAAAAGAAACAACCAAACAGCTATTTTAAGTTTGATATGTAGAACACTATTTCCAAATTTATACTTAGATTATGATAATGAATATTTGAATATGGAAAAACAAACTAGGGAAGAGGGCTTATATATTGAGCTGTAAAATGGCAAGATTAAAACAACAAAAAAAGAAATCTACAAAAAAAATTATGCCTTCACAAAATGAAGGTTCAAGTATCAGTGTAGTAATATTATGTGATTTGCCGGGATATAGAATGAAGTCTTATGGACCTTCATCTCTGATACAAATCAACAAAAAACTACTGATAGACACGCAAATAGAATGTATAATAAAATGCTTCAATAAATATGAAATAATTGTTTGTACCGGATTTGACAGCGAAAAAATAGTTAAGCATATAAGATCAAAATATAAAAATATCAATATACGCATAGTTGAAAATCAAATTTTTTCCTCATGTAACTCATGCGAAGGCGTAAGATTAGCTATCAACAATACTCTGAACAGCAAAGTTCTCATTTTTGATGGTAGCCTGCTCATAAACAAAAAAACTTTGTCTTTGATAGATACTAATAAAAATTGTGTCATAGTAGAACAAAATCCATCAGAAAATTTAGAAATTGGAATAAATGTAAACAAAGAAAATATTGCAGAACATTTTTCTTTTGGTGCATATAAAACATGGTCTGAAGTATTATATTTAAATGGATATGATTCTATAGACACATTTAGAAAGTTTTTAAATCATCAAGACAGCAAAAAAAGATTTGTTTTTGAAGCTTTAAATGACTTAATAAAAAATAGCTATCAAATTTATTGTATAGATAACAAAATACCAGTATATAAAATTAACAATGTGAAAACTTATCACAGCATAAAGGACAATCATGAAATTTTTAATATCTAATTATAGTTCTCCTTGGAATACCGAACCGTTTTATTTTAACGCCGCTTTTTCACTGATTGGTGTTCAGTCTAAAATTTTCAACCCACAGTCAAGTATATATGATGAATGTGATGCATTTTTACCAGATGTGATAATTACACATGTCAGCCACATATCAAAAGATATGCTACATTATATAGTTAACAATAAAAAGATCACATTAATGATCAACACTGATAATATTAAGCTGGAAGATTTGAATCAGTTGTCCTCTTCTCTTGAAAAAACAGGTATAACAGCCATATTTTTTGGAAAAGAAGATATACAACTAACCAATGGAAAATATGTAAAAATTCTTCAATCAGCAGATATCTTTCTCAATAATGGGAGAGGCGACTACAAGATAAATAAACTCATTTTTGTAAACTCACAAGACGATATATCTGAGATAGATGGTAGTTATCATTATACTTCAAATTTACCAGAGTTATCTAATTATGTAGATTTTATTTTTCCTATTAATATGCTAACAACATTGTTTTCTAATTATGACGAAATAGTATTCAAAGATCCATCATATATTGGATCTCAAACAGCATTCAATGCTATATATAGTGGCACAAAAGTTATTTTTGATACAAAAGAATCCAATGACTTGGAACAAATCAATAGTATTTTTAAAGGTGGAAAACTATTATCATCAGTAAAAAATAAACACACTTGTTTGCATAGAGTCAAATCTTTGTTGTCACAGCTGAATTGTAAAGATATAATAGAGAAACTAGAAAGTGAAATTTCAAAACTATGAGTGTTACAGTAATATTGAGTGGTTTCAAAAGACCATATTCTGCACAGCAACAATATAATGCTATTATAAATCAAACATATAAACCATCAGAGATTATTTTTTGGCAAAATGATTCTGATAAAAAGATTGAATTTCCACCAAGTGTAACATCTAGATGCAAATATATTCGGTCAACAGAAAATTATGGAGTTTGGGGAAGATTTGCAATAGCCATGATGGCTAGAAGTGACTATGTGTGCATAATAGATGATGACACTATACCCGGATTAAGATGGCTAGAAAATTGCATATCAACCATTAAGGAAAACAATGGTATATTGACTACTAGGGGCGTAATTGCTAACCCTAATAAATTGAACCAATATCCGGGTCCAGACAGCTATACAGCATTTGGCTGGTGTAATCCTAATGAAAAAACAGTTCAAGTAGACATAGGGTGCCACTGCTGGTTTTTTGACAGAGATGTATTAAGAGCTTTTTGGGCAGAAGCTCCTCATGCTTTACCTATGAATTATGGTGAAGACATGCATTTGTCATATGTTGCACAAAAACATTTTAATCTAAAAACATATGTCCCTCCACACCCACAAAACGATACTTCATTATGGGGATCTCAGCCAGATACTGGCAAGAAATATGGAGAAGATGCTGTAGCCATATCGTGGAATAGTGTTGCAAATCAAGGGATGAATGATTATTGGAATTTCATATTAAGTAATGGATTCAAGCCATTGAGGACAGAATGAAGTTTACTACACCGCCAAATAAAGACTTTCTCTCAGATATTAAGATTTTGGAACATGCACTGAAAAATAAAGAAAATATTAGCTTTTCTAAATTTTGTGATGGCGAATGGTCTGTTATATGTAATCAGCAAATAGATAACAAAGAATTTTGGTTTGATCCAAGTAGTGAAAAGGATCAAATAAAAAGACAGGCTCTAATTAGTGCGTTTCAATATAAGAATCCAAGATATTTTATTGGAATTACTTGTACCAAAGTTTTTGGATTACAAACTCATAGATTTATGAAACAGATATGTAAGCAAGATGAAGAACACTTAACATGGGCAGATATATGGGTAAATTCAAACTATCAGTACTATATCAATAACATATTACCTTTGTATAAGAATAGAAATATAGTATTATTCTGTAATGAGGCTGGAAAAATAGATAAGTTACCATTTGTACCTTATATGGTGGTTCCTCTTAAAAACAATGCTTGGGAATACAATTGGGATTGGGTAGATAATTCTAAGATGCTTCTATCTGCAATGCCAGAAAAAAATATGCTCTTTTTGTTTTGCTGTGGACCATTTGGCAATATATTATGTCATAAATTTACTGAATTATGCGGCGATCACACTTATCTAGACATAGGGTCTACTTTAAATCCATTTTTGGGATCGGCTGGATTTGATAGACATTATTATCTTGGCAATAACTTCTTTTCAAACATGATTGGAGAATGGGACCAATGAATTTAGGAATATATCTATGTAACTTTTCAGACCAAGAGCAATTGATGCACGTTGGCTCTTTTGTAAATAAAAATTTAAACTCTAAGGATATCTATGATATCAGCATTTTTTATGATAATATAGATTTTAACCCACATCATACCCCATGCGGTATGTTTAATTCTACAGACTTATGGAGCTTTAATGGAAATTTAATAGTAACTTCATTAGATGCTTTGGCTACTTCTCTAAGGGTTGTAAATAATATTAACATATTTTATTATCACGGATGGGAAAAAACAAAAAATACATTACATTTAGTTATGTTAACAAAAAATGTCAAAATCATATGCAAGTCAGAAAAAGATGCTAAAGAAATTTATAGATTAACTGGCAAGAAGGCAATTGGAATATCAGAAAATTTTAATAATATCACAGATCTACTATCAAGGTGTGAAGATGAATACAAATCAAATAATAACAATGTATACCAAACAACATAAGAGTACTTATGAAATTGCGGAAGAGTTGAATACTTACCCCAATCGCATAAGACGTATTCTTTTAAAAAGTGGTATTAATCTAAAAACCAAAAGCGAAGCTCAGAAGAATGCTATAGAAAGCGGAACTGCTGTTCATCCTACTAGTGGTAAGGTTAGAACTAAAGAGGAAAAGTTAAAGATTAGTTCTGGTCTTAAAAAGTATTGGGATGATATGTCGGATGAGATGTATAAGTCAAGAGTTAATCAATCTAAAAAGAGGTGGGAATCTTTGTCGGATGTGGAGAAAGATAAAATGATGAGTGCTGCTATAAAAAGTATACAAGCGGCTGGTAAAGAAGGCTCTAAGCTAGAAAAATTTTTATATGAAGAAATTACTAAAGGTGGATATGCTGTTCAATATCACAAGAAGCAACTTATTCAGAACCAAGACATGGAACTTGATATGTACATCCCCTCCATCAAGACTATAATAGAAGTAGACGGACCTTCTCACTTCTTGCCCATTTGGGGAGAAGAAAAACTGCAAAAGCAAATCAAAGCTGACACACAAAAAAGTGGTTTAATATTGAGTAAGGGAATGGTCATAATCAGAATAAAAAACTTATCTGACTCAGTGTGTTTAGCCGATAAAGAAAAGTTGAGACTTGACATTTTGAAATGCTTGGATACAATAAAAGGGTCGTTCCCCCCAAAATCAGAAAGGTACATAGAGATTGAAATATGAGTGATATAGCAGCAATTTTTGAAGAAGTAGAACTCGCTACACCTAGTAATACAAATACCTCAGTAAAGGACATTGTTGTGACAGATGCACCATCGATGCTTTCACCAGAATGGCACGATTATGCGATGACACTGTTTCATCCATCGGAACTTGTAGACGGCCACCCTCTAGTGGCTGGTCTTAGGCGTGTAGCAGAGCTTATACTGGGGCAGATTGTTTATAGCGGACCAACGCAGGTCTTTCCAGTACAGCGTGATGATCATCACGGCAGAGCTACGGTTATATTTAGTGTAGAGTTTGCTAATGGTGTTAGATATGCAGAAGTTGCAGATTCATGGGAAGGTAATACAGACGATAACTTTTGTGCTTATGCCGTTGCTATTGCTAGCACAAGAGCAGAAGCCAGAGCATTGCGTAAGGCTCTTAAAATCAAGGGTGTTGCCGCAGAAGAATTAACCAAGAAGGATACTGCCAAGATTGTTAGAGAAATATCTAACAATAAAGCAGCAAGCGAAGGAGAGTATGACGATCAGAGTAGAATGAGTGATGCACAATACAACTTTATTGATGTAAAGTGTAAGCAACTCAATATCGATGGAGAGAAGCTATTCGCACGTTTTAATGTGGATAGCGGAAAAAAGGTTTCTAAAAAGATCGCTAGTGAGATCATTGATTCACTAAACGATTATCAGCGTGATAAGAGTTCAATTCCACAAGATATTATAGGCTATAAACAGGAGTGGCGTAAATGAAGATTCTATATACAACAAAGAATGGCAGACTACAAGCAGAAATAGAGGGCGAATCACAGAAGGATCTATTTAATGAACTAAGTAGATTTCAAGAAGTATTTGAAGAAACCACATGCAGTAAGTGTGGATCTGATGATATTCGATTTGTGGTGCGTACCGTTGATGATAACCAGTATTACGAACTTCGTTGTATGAAGTGCGGTGCTAGACTATCATTTGGTGTCCACAAGAAGGGTGGCGGGTTATTCCCAAAGCGTAAGGATAACGAAGGTAACTGGCTACCCGATAACGGTTGGGTCAAATGGAATCCAAAGACGGAGAAGCCCGAATGAAATATTTAGCAGTACTATTTATGCTGATAGCATTATCCAAGGATGGATATGCTAATCAGATTTATTTAGTTCCTCAACCTCAACAGATTATTGTTCAACAGCCAGTAGTAATTACACAAACTATGGTATATCAAGCACCACAAGTATTTGTAACTGTTCCTGTGCCAGTGGTAGTTTATCCTCAACCAATTATTGATCAAAGAATTTATTGGGGCTATCCTTACTACACAACAACACCTATGCCGGTCATACAACATCGACATAGGTGCTGGAATTACTAAGAATTTAAGGGGGCGGGAAACCGCCCCTTTATTTCATATATAAGAAAAACCAAGTTATAAAAGATCCCAATAGCATCCCTAATGAGCTTATAAAAAACAGGAATTTATTTATTGGATCTTTCATAGGTATTCTACGGTGTAGTATAGTCCATAATTAGTTTTGCTTCCAATTGCTTCTGGTTCCGAACTAAGAGCAATATACCAATCGTGTTGCATAGATTGATGAGCAATACCACTTTGAGAAGTATACCCAAGGGCTGAATCGCTATCAGTATTGCTAGTATTTAATCCGCTCATGCCGGGAGAAGGTGTAAGTGCCAAATCAGTCTGAGCAGCTGGACTGCCAGCTGGACCCGGAGAAAATTCTTTCCATACAAAATCAGAAACACCCCTTAAAGCCAAGCTAGCCTTAGAAGGATCAGAAGAAGGCTTACGGGCTTCGTATACCCAAGTTGTAACTCCGCTTGCTGGCTTATCAATACCATGATCCCTTGCAAAGATTCTTAATTTACCATTTTGAACACGAACAGGTGTGCTATGAGTAAATCTTACATTGAGTGGGCAAAGGTAATTAGATAATTTATCTAGATCTATAGGGGTGGCACTATTTACGCTGACTGTACCTTTGCTGGAATTATTGACTCCACTGGCGACTTTAGCGGTATTATTTAATCTTGGCCCCGAATTTGTACCATCAGCATTAGTAATCCATGTGGTACTCTGCTGGGAACCTACTGGAACTGAAACGCCAAAATCCAACCCGTAGAATCCTATACCGGATCCTAAATCGTGCCTAATTAAATTATCTCCACCGGCAGACAAGAAATTACCATAAAATTTGATTTCAGCCATAGAATTCTCCCTATATTTGTGGGTTATATTGTAATATACACTTTTATTAGATTGACGTTATTTCTAAGTTAACATATCTTGCTGGTGGCACAGAGTACCCTTCCCATGTAACTCCAGCCTCTGGATAATTCAATATATCATTGGCAAAAAATAGAAAAATATCATATTTTCCAGTATCATTTTTGCTTAATGAAAAAGTTGTTGTTTTAGTGCCAGTAACGAAACCACGATTGTTTCCTTCACCATCATTATCTTCTGGAGTAATTTTTTTGGCACCATAAAATCCTATTTTATCTGTAACCAATTTTTCTATTACTTTTCCGCTGTTTAATTTGATAATAGCAGGAATACCACCAGTAGATGGTAATGTAGCTGGAATTGGTCCACTAAAAAATGGATTACTAGTTCCATTATTTGAGGTTTCTCCGTAAGCCTCAATCCCCTCATTCTCCTCGTCAAGAGTCAACCCTGTTATTCCTCCATTGCCACTTATTTCAGAAATAATAAATTTTGCTGGTTTTGTACCTATTGAAAAAGTGACTGGATCATTTTCTTTATAACCAGTACCACCACTTTCAATTACAATAGAAG
>JACCDU010536644.1_pt1 | contig 55778 bp, 55 predicted proteins | sample 7446081 | NCBI WGS metagenome assembly JACCDU01 (sample SAMN15323447, study PRJNA562643) | freshwater metagenome | isolation source: river surface water | place: USA:Blue River Watershed | collected 2017-08-17 | reverse complement strand
CATGAAGGACTACGCGGCCGCCGGCCTCAAGGACAAGATTCCACTGTACGGCTCGGGCTTCCTGACCGAAGGCACGATCGAGGCCGCTGGCCCCGCCGCCGAGGGCGTGCTGTCGACCCTGCACTACGGTGACGGCATCGAGACCCAGCGCAACAAGGCCTTCCGCCTGAACTACGCCAAGACCTTCAAGATGCAGCCCGATGTGTACGCCGTGCAAGGCTACGACACCGGCCTGCTGCTGGTGCAGGGCGCCAATGCCGTGAAGGGCGATCTGGGCAAGAAAGCCGAACTTTACAAAGCCATGGAGTCGGCCACCATCGACAGCCCACGCGGCAAGTGGACCATGAGCAAGGCCCACAACCCGGTGCAGGACATTTACCTGCGCCAGGTCGTCGGCAAGGAAAACAAGGTGATTGGCGTCGCCGCCAAGGCCCTGTCCGACTCGGGCGCCGGCTGCCGACTGTGATGCAGTGCCCCGCACCTTCGGGTGCGGGCCCAGTCCCCCTGACAACGGCGGATTCTTTCCGCCGTTTTCACACCCCACCCTCTCCCCCCTCTTCGTCCCAGGCCTCCTGATGGATTTCGTCAACTTCCTCATCCAGCTGCTCAACAGCGTGCAGTACGGGCTGCTGCTGTTCATGCTGGCCGCGGGCCTCACGCTGATCTTCGGCATCATGGGCGTGGTCAATCTGGCGCACGGCAGCTTCTACATGCTGGGCGCCTACCTGGCCTGGTCGCTGGCCGGCATGCTGGGCAGCTTCACCCTGGCCATCGTGGTCGGCACGCTGCTGTCGGTGGCCTTTGGCCTGCTGCTGGAAAAGCTGCTGTTTCGCCACTTCTACCACCGCGACCACCTCGACCAGGTGCTGCTGACCTTTGGCCTGATCTATGTGTTCGAGGAGCTGCGCTCCATGGTCTGGGGCGACGATGTGCACGGCCTGCAGGTGCCTGAGGCCCTGTCGGCCTCGATCCCGCTGACCGACACCCTGTCGTACCCGGTGTACCGGCTGTTCATGTCGGGCCTGTGTGTGGTGCTGGCCATCGGGCTGTACCTCTTGATTTCCAAAACCCGGCTGGGCATGAAGATCCGCGCCGGGGCCTTCAACCACGAGATGACCGAGGCGCTGGGCGTCAACATCAAGCTGATCCACGCGGTGGTGTTCGCACTGGGCGTGGGCCTGGCCTCGATCGCCGGCATGATCGCCGCGCCCATCTCCAGCGTCTACCCGAACATGGGCTCGCAGGTGCTGATCATGTGCTTCGTGGTGGTGGTGATCGGCGGCATCGGCTCGGTGCGCGGCGCCCTGATTGCGGCCCTGCTGGTGGGGCTGGTCGACACGTTCGGCAAGGTCTTGCTGCCCCAGGTGTCGGGCATGCTGGTGTACGTGCTGATGGCGGCGGTGCTGCTGTACAAGCCAGAAGGCCTCTTCAAACAGTGATGCCAGGAACCTGCAAGCCATGAGCGCCCCCCACTCCTCCCCATCCGCCCACATCGAGCGCCTGCCGCGCAGCATCCAGCTGGTGCTGCTGCTGGGTCTGGCGGCCCTGGCGGCCTTTCCCTTCGTCGGCTCGGACTTCTACCTGGCCATGGTCAACCGCATGATGATCCTGGCCATCTTTGCCATGAGCCTGGACCTGCTGCAAGGCGTGACCGGCCTGGTCTCGCTGGGCCACGCCGCCTACTTTGGCATTGCCGGCTACGCGCTGGCCTTTGCCACGCCGGCGGGCGAGCCCATCAGCCTGTACGCCAGCCTGCCGCTGGCCGTGGGCGCCTCGGCGCTGGCGGCGCTGGTCATCGGTTTTCTGGTGGTGCGCACGCACGGCATCTACTTCATCATGGTCACCATGGCGTTTGCCCAGATGGTGTTCTACCTGTTCTTCGACAACAAGGCGCTGGGCGGCTCCGACGGCCTGTTCCTGAACTTCCGCCCCGACGCTGTGCTGTTCGACCTGGAAAACAAGCGCGTGTTTTACTTCTTCACGCTGGGCTGCCTGGTGGCCGTGTACCTGTTTTTGCGGCGAGTGCTGTGGAGCCCGTTCGGCCGCGCGCTGGCCGGCATCCGTGTCAACGAGCACCGCATGCGCGCGCTGGGCTTTGGCGCCTTCAGCCACAAGCTGGCGGCCTTCACGCTGGCCGGCGCACTGGCAGGCCTGGCGGGCTTTTTGTGGGCCGCACAGACCGGCTTCGTCAACCCTGAGCTCATGGGTTTTCACATGAGCGCGCACGCCATCATGATGGTCATTCTGGGCGGCATGGGCAATTTCGCGGGCGCCATCATCGGGGCCTTCTCGTTCGAATACCTGCTGCACCTGTTCAAGGACCTGCCGCAGATCGGTGAGTTCAACACCGGCAAGCACTGGCAGATGTGGATGGGCCTGTTCATCGTGGCGCTGGTCATCTTTGCGCCCAAGGGCATTCTGGGGCTGCTGTCCCGCGCCCTGGCCAAGAAGGAGGCGCGCGATGCATGACGCCAAAGTCCGGATGTCCGCGCGCGGCCTGACCAAGCGCTTTGGTGGCCTGGCCGCCGTGAGCGATGTGTCGCTCGACCTCTGGCATGGCCAGCTGCATGCGGTGATCGGCCCCAACGGCGCCGGCAAGTCCACGCTGACCAACCTGTTGTCGGGCGATCTGCCGCCCAGCAGCGGCAGCATCACGCTCGACGACCACGACATCACCGGCTGGACGCCCGAGAAAATCTCGCGCCACCGCTTGGGCCGCAGCTACCAGAAGACCAACATCTTTCGCAGCTTCACAGTGTGGGACAACGTGCGCCTGGCCGCGCAGTCACGCATGCAGCCGGCCCCCTTCAACCCGCTGGGCTGGCTGGGGCGTGCCGACCGCATGGTGACCGTGAATGCACGCGCCGAACGCGCCATCGAACTGGCCGGACTGCAGGACCGCCGCCACACCGTCGCGGGTGCAGCCAGCCACGGCGAGCAACGCCAGCTGGAGATCGCCATGACGCTGGCCACCGAGCCGGTGGTGCTCTTGCTCGACGAACCGCTGGCAGGCATGGGCGTTGCCGAAGCAGAACGCATGGTCGAGTTGCTGCTGCGCCTCAAGAAAGACCACGCCATGATGCTGGTCGAACACGACATCGACGCCCTCTTCACCCTGGCCGACCACTTGACGGTGATGGTCAACGGCCAGGTGATCGCCAGCGACAAACCCGCCGTGGTGCGTGCGGACCGGGGCGTGCAGGCCGCTTACCTGGGCGAGGAACACTGAACATGTCTGAAACGCTGATCCAAGCCAGCGGCATCCACACCTACTACGGCGCCAGCCACATCCTGCGCGGCATCGACTTCTCGGTGGGGCGCGGCGAAACCATCGGCCTGATGGGCCGCAACGGCATGGGCAAGAGCACCTTGCTCAAGTCCATCATGGGCATCGTCCCCCCGCGCCAAGGGACCGTGAACATCAAGGGCCAGGCCATGAACGGCCGCCCCACCTTCGAAGTGGCACAAATGGGCATTGCCTATGTGCCCGAGGGGCGCGGCATCTTCGGCAACCTGAGCGTGGTGGAAAACCTCAAGATGGCGGCCCGCGCAGGTACGCGGGGCCAGCGCGACTGGACCTATGAGCGCGTGCTGGAAACCTTTCCGCGCCTGCAGGAGCGCCTGGGCCACGGCGGCCAGCAACTGTCAGGCGGCGAGCAGCAGATGCTGACCATCGGCCGCGCCCTGATGACCAACCCCGATGTGCTGATCCTCGACGAAGCCACCGAAGGCCTGGCGCCCCTGATCGCCCGCGAAATCTGGCGCATCTGCAGCGTCATCAAGGACAGCGGCATCAGCGCCATCATCGTCGACAAGAACTGGAAACACGTCACCCAGATCACCGACCGCAACGTCATCCTGGTCAAGGGCGAGGTGGTGTTCGAAGGCAGCTCGGCGACCCTGCACGCCGACCCGAGCGTGCTGGAACAGCACCTGGGCGTTTGATCCTCCCTTTTCTTAATCGGGGTCAGATCCCAATTAATTTAATTGGGATCTGACCCCGATTAAGAAAAGCGGTTTCTGCCTGTTCACAGCAAGGGCCGCAGTTCGTGCGCGGCCGCTTGCAGCAGCGGCAGCCATTGGCGCTGTACGGCCGCATCGCTCAGTTGTTCGGCCGTGCCCACCACGTTGAGGGCGGCCAAGGTGCGGCCCTGCATGTTGCGCAGCGGCACCGCCAGGGCGTGGATGCCCAGCTCGTGCGCGTCACGCGCCAGGCACCAATCGTCGACGCGCACCTGGTCAATGAGCACTTTGAATGCCTTGGGGCCGACCTCGGTCTGCGGGGTGATGCGGGCCAGTTCTCGCCCCTTGAGCCAGGCGTTGAAGTCGGCCTTGGGCAAGCTCGCCAGCAAGACCCGGCCGGTGGACGTGGCGTGCGCGGGCAGACGCGCGCCCAGGTGCAGGCCATAGGCCAGGTGCCGCACCGGTTCGGCGCTGCCTGCACTGCGTGCCACGATCACGCCCTCCCCACCATCGAGCACCACGGCCGAGAACGCCGCCTGTGTCTGCTGTGCCAGGCGGTTGAGCGTGGGCTGCAAGGTGCGCGGCAGGCGCGAGGTGGCCATGTAGCTGCCTGCAAAACGCAGCACCCGCGCCGACAACCAGAAATGCGAGCCATCGCTCTCCAGATACCCCAGTTCGGCCAGCGTGAGCAGATGTCGCCGCGCTGCAGCGCGCGTGATGCCGGTGCGTTGCGCGGCCAGCGTGGCGTTCAGGCGCTGGCGCTCGGTGTCAAAGGCTTCGAGCACGGCCAAGCCTTTGGCCAGGCCTTCGATGTAATCCGCTTTGGCAATCGTCATGACATGGTTGAGCTTCATCAATTTGCGCGACTATCGCACAAATCATTTAATTATCGCACATTTGATGATTTTCAAGGGTGCGTCTGCCGCGTGCTTTGCCTAAGCTTGCGCTCGTCGTTTTCAAATACCGCGAGACACCCCATGACCAAAGCCACCCGCACCCAAGTCGCCATCGTCGGCGCCGGCCCCTCGGGCCTGCTGCTCGGCCAACTGCTGTACAAGGCCGGCATCGACGCCATCATCCTCGAGCGCCAGACGGGCGACTATGTGCTGTCGCGCATCCGCGCGGGCGTGCTGGAGCAGGTCTGCATCGACCTGCTCGACGAGGCCGGCGTGGGCCAGCGCATGCACAAGGAAGGCCTGGTCCATGGCGGTTTCGACCTGCTGTTCAAGGGCGAGCGCCACCGCATCGACATGAACAAGCTCACCGGCGGCAAGAACGTCATGGTCTACGGCCAGACCGAACTCACGCGCGACCTGATGGACGCGCGCTGCGAGCTGGGCCTGCCCACCGTCTACGAAGCGCAGAACGTGCAGGTGCACGAGTTCGACAGCACCAAGCCCCGGGTGACCTACGAGAAGGACGGCGTCACGCACACCATCGAGTGCGATTTCATTGCCGGCTGCGATGGCTTTCACGGCGTGTGCCGCGCCAGCGCGCCCAAGGACAAGATCCGCGAATACGAAAAGGTCTACCCCTTTGGCTGGCTGGGCCTGCTGTCGGACACGCCACCGGTGCACCACGAACTGATCTATGCCAACAGCCCGCGTGGCTTTGCGCTGTGCTCGCAGCGCAGCCTGACGCGCAGCCGCTACTACCTGCAGGTGCCGCTGACCGACAAGATCGAGGACTGGAGCGACGAGGCTTTCTGGGACGAGCTGCGCAACCGCCTCGACCCCGAAGCCCGTGCGAACCTGGTGACCGGCCCCAGCATAGAGAAAAGCATCGCCCCGCTGCGCAGCTTCGTGACCGAGCCCATGCGCTTTGGCCGCATGTTCCTGGCGGGTGACGCCGGCCACATCGTGCCGCCCACCGGCGCCAAGGGCCTGAACCTGGCCGCCACCGATGTGAAGTACCTGTCGACGGCCATCATCGAGTTCTACAAGGAGAATTCGGAGCTGGGCATCGACACGTATTCGGAGCGCTGCCTGCGCCGCATCTGGCGCGCCGAGCGTTTCTCGTGGTGGTTCACCCAGCTGATGCACCGCTTCCCGGGCGAAGGCGAGATCGCACAGAAGTTCCAGGAAGCCGAACTGGACTACCTGATCCACAGCGAATCGGGCTCGCGCACCATTGCCGAGAACTACGTCGGCCTGCCGCTGGATTTTGGCGACCACTGAACCACACCGGCACACACGCGCACACGTGACCAGGGCCGCATGCGCGGCCCTTCATAATTTGGGCCACTGACAACCCCCTTCGGGAAACACATGGCCACACCCCAAGCCTTGCGCGGCACGCGCGTCCTCAGCCTCGCCCTCAACCTGCCCGGCCCGGCCGCCTTGCGCCGCTTGGCCGACATGGGGGCCCGCTGCACCAAGGTCAATCCGCCTGCCGGCGACCCCATGCAGCACTACACCCCAGAAGGCTATGCGCAGCTGCACACCGGCGTGAAAGAAGTCAGCCTGGACCTGAAAGACGCCAAAGGTCAGGCCGCATTGCACAAGCTGCTGCAAAAAACCGATGTGCTGCTCACCTCGTTCCGCCCTTCCGCGCTCGCCAAACTGGGACTGGACTGGAAAGTGCTGCACAAGCAATACCCCGCGCTCAGCCTGATCGAGGTGGTGGGTGCACCCGGCCCGCTGGCCGAGATCCCCGGGCACGACCTGACCTACCAGGCCGAAGTGGGCCTGGTGCCCGGCATGGCCCTGCCGGCCAGCCTGTTTGCCGACATGGGCGGCGCCCTCATGGCCAGCGAAGCCACCTTGCAGGCCGTGCTGCGGCAAAAAACCAGCGGCAAAGGCTCACGCCACGAGGTGGCCCTCAGCACGGCAGCGGCCTGGCTCGCCCTCCCCCGCCAATGGGGCATGACCACGCCCAAGGGCGCTGTGGGCGGTTCGCACGCGGGGTACCGCATCTACCCCTGCAAAAACGGCCGCGTGGCCATGGCCGCCCTGGAAGGCCACTTTGCCCAGCGCTTGTGCGAAGCCGCCAGCGTGACGCTGACGCACCCGGTCAAAGATCTGTTCAAGCCAGCGGTGCACCGTGCCGTTGAAGCTTTTGTGGCGGGCAAGACGCGGCGGGAACTGGAGCGGCTGGCGGAAGACAGGGATATACCGCTGCTCACCATGAAGTAAGCAAGTGGGCTGAGACAAAACAAGTGCCATCTCCAATGCGATGGCCTCCGGTTTTCATGAAAAATATTAGTACAATTATTCAGCCCCTAGTCCCGCCTTTCCAGCCTCTATGAAAACCGGTCAACTCGCATTGTCTTTGCTGTGCCTTGTGCTCATGCACAGCACCGTCAGCGCCCAGCCAGAGGCAACATCCGCCTGGCACTGGGGTCTGCACACCGGCTGGCAAAAATACCAAGAACCAGCCATGCAGCTGGAGGGGCCGGAACTGGGCATCCAAGGGTATTGGCGCGCCTCCGATTCGCTCAAAATTGAAGGCCGTCTCACCATGGCGCGCCTGGACTACAACAGCCCCGTGAGTGGGCGCATGTCCAACATCGGGCAGCGCGAAGCCAGTCTGATCTTTTTAGGCCCCAGCTGGTCAATGGGCAGCGCCAGCATTGAGCCCGGATTGCAGTGGGGCATCACGCAAAACGATTTGCGCGGACGAACCAGCCTTGGCGCCATGGGTTACGAAAGAGACCAGGACGCCACCTGGGCCATGCTGCGCTGGACGCAACTCTTGGCCCACAACGAAAGCGCCTGGCGCCAAGTCAGCCTGGATGTCAAAGGTTTGCTGCAAGGACGACAGCGATCGCACTTGTCACAAGCTGCCGCCAACCACCAAGATGTCACCAACCAGCAGACCCAAGGCTGGGGCTGGGCACTGCGCGGCAAAATCCAACTCTGGAACCAGGACCTCGAGCCCTACCTTCAATGGCAGCGCATTGAAACATCAGATACCGTGTTCGATGGCGTTAGCTATGTCAAAGAACCTGCCAACAAAAAGCTCTGGATCGGCCTGGGCTGGTGGCCCCGCTGATCTTGTGCAACCTGTCGCCCCCCCCCCGCCAAACAGCTCTTTTCGCCGTGTCCATGCCACCCACACCCAAGCCCCCTGAGTCTTCGCCAAGGGTGACTGTCATGAAGCTCGGCTTAAGGGGCAGAGTGCTGGTTTTCTTGTCCAGCTTTCTGGCATTGGCGGTTTCCATCACGGTGCTGGCCATGTCGTGGAATGCGCGCACCATCGTGATCGAACAAGTCGAACGTGATGTCCAGGTCCTCTCCCGGGTCCTGGCGCAATCCATCTCACTGTCGCGACAGTTGCCCGATCAAGTCGAAGATGTGCTGGGCCAAGGCATGCAAGCTGTGGGGGTCACTCTGTCCCACTTCGTGGCAGCAGCAGAACTGGCTGGGCAAACACCTGAACAGATCCAGCGCTCCCTGCGTGACATCATTGCCGCCTCCATGGTGTCAGAGATCTGGATCACCAACCCCAAAGGCCAAGCCTACCTGTACGCCCCCCTTCGCAACGTCGACTTCACCTTTAGCCCTGACGCCAAAGCACAACCTCAGGCCTCGTCCTTTTGGCCTTTGCTGGGCGGACAAACCAGCGTGGTCAACCAACCGATGATGCGCCGTGAGATCGACAACAAGGAATTCAAATACGTTGGCGTCCCGGGCATTGACAAGCCACGCATCGTCCAGGTGGGCACCGCTGGCGAGTCGCTGGCCGCTTTGCGCGAAACCGTGGGGGTTCAAAAACTGGTCAAACTGCTGGTCAATCAAGGGGCCCTCAAAGCCATTTTCGTGGTCGAGCCCGACATGCGGCCTGTCGCCGCAGAAATGTCCAGCCAAGGCCCCGATGTCAAGCTCACCCCCCACCAACTCAAGGCACTGCGCCAGGTCATCGACAGCGGCAAAGGCCACACCGAAATCGTGGCAGACCACATCGAGGTGTTTCAGCCCATTTCCGATGAATACGACAACCGCGTCGGGGCCTTCATTGTGCAACTGGGCCGCCAGGGTCTGGACGACCTGCTCAAGGAACAAGTCAGCGCCGCCTTGGTCATTGGCTTGGTCATTTTTGTCGTCGGTGCACTGCTCAGCCTGTCTTTTGCCGACCGCATCGCCAAGCCCATTGGCGCTGTGACCAGCGTGGCCAGCGAAGTGCAGCGTGGCGACTTCAGCACACTCCAAAGACTCGCCTCGGCCAGCCAACGCAGGGACGAGATTGGCGAACTGGCCCGCGTCTTTCAATCCATGGCCTCCGAAGTCCAAAACCGTGAAAGGGTGCTGGATCAACTGGTTTCGCAGCGCACCCAAGAATTGGCTGACAAGAACCAAGCTTTGTCTGAAGCACAAACCACGATCAATCAAGAATTGGAACTGGCCCGCCGTCTGCAACTGGCCATCTTGCCCGAACACTTTCCCGCTGTCGCAGGCTGCACCGGGCACGCCCGGATGCTGCCAGCCACCCAAATGGGTGGGGACTTCTACGACTTCATTTCTTTGCGCGATGGGCGTGTGGCCATGGTGATGGCCGATGTCTCAGGCAAAGGGGTCACCGCGGCTTTTTTCATGGCTGTGGCCAGAACCTGCATCAACAGCCTGGTCCGCGAAAACGCCGACCCGGCTTTGTGCCTGCACAACGCCAACAATGAGCTGTGCCGGCAAAACCCTCTCGATTTGTTTGTCACGGTGTTTTTGGGCATTTTCGACCCCCGCACCGGCGTTCTGGAATACGCCAACGGCGGTCACAACCCCCCTGTGCACCATGCGGCAGCCGGACAGACGCGCTGGATCGAATCGACGGGGGACATGGCCCTGGGGGTGATGCCCGATATGCCTTACAGCAACCACCGCATCGCCTTGTCAGCCAACGACACCCTGATAAGCTACACCGACGGCGTGACGGAAGCATTCAACTGCCAACAAGATGCCTATGGCGAAGACCGCCTGCTGACGCTGGTCAACGATGATCAAGCAGAATCTCCGCAAGATCTCGTAGAACACATCTTCAAAAGCGTGGCCCAATTTGCAGACGGTGCCCCCCAGTCCGACGACATCACGATCGCTGTGCTGAAATGGCAGCCACCCAACACATGAGCACGACCCCCGTCCCCCCCACCAGCGAGGCTGCGCCGGCGCCGGAAAAATTGCCCAGAGGTTTCCCTCCCCTGAGCCAACGCACCGTGCGGGTGCACACCCGACTCAAAGACATCCAAAGTCTGGGCACCGAAGCGACAGAATCCCCCTTCTTCCAGGCTTACCTTCGGTTTTTGCTGCGGGTCGAAGCCCAGGGCGACGATGCCGGCCAAGAAAATTTGGAGCCGAACGAAAAAGCGCTGCTCGAATTGGTGGTCCTGCGCTGGGCCAAGCACCAGCCCCTGACGGTGCGGCAAACCATTGCGCACGCCCATTTGGGCTCACCGGCCACGCTGCACAAGCGGCTGATGAACCTGCGCAAAATGGGTTACCTGCAATTGCAAGACGTTGCCAATGACAAGCGGGCCAAGCACCTGGTGCCTGGCCCTCAGGGCTACGCCTACATGGAAACCATGGGCAAGCACATGATCGGTGTTCGCCGCTCCATTCACATCTCGTTCACTCGGTGAGCGAGATGGCATCCCAATGGCCGCCCAAAAAGCCCGCCTGGGCATAGGTCGCCAGCATGTCGTCAATCTTGCCACCAAAGGTGTCTTGAATCTCTTCATGCATGTAGAGCCAATCGGGCTGCTGCTCGCGCTCCAGAGGTGTCATGTGGTGCAACTCACGTAAACGCTGGACCGTGGGCGGCCAGGGTTCAGGCATCTGATTGCCCCACACATCCTCGCCATCCGATTCGTATTTTTGGAAAGCGATTTTCAGTTTTTCGTTGATCTCTTTCTCGCCCCGCGCCATGTTGGTGTCGGTGTTCAACAAGCGCAAAGGCTCGCCGGGCATCTGTGGGTTCAGCACGCCCCCCGTCGTCACCAGCCGGGTAGGGTCCATCACATCCGGCATATACACCTGCACGGAACGCCCATTCTGTGCGGCTGCCCATGCCATGTGCGACATGCCCAACCACACCGGCGCAGCACACGTTTCCCCCATGAACGCAGCCCGCCAGGTGGCCGCGCAAGACTGTGGATCGGCTTTGAATGCGTCCAAAGTGAAGGCCGATTGGCCCTGAGACTTCAAGTCAGCGGTCATGATTTGATGCAGCTGTCGCACCTGCGCATCGTCTTGTGTTTGCGTGGCCTGGGCCACAAGCTGGTCGGCAAAGTCCGCACGACTCAAAGGTTCCCCACCCAACGCCAGGTTGAGCGCGTGGATGCCGCAGTCTCCATCCACTGCAGCACCGCCCAAACGGATCGCCACTGATCGCCCCTCCACCCACGCACTCCGGATGGTGTCCAGGTACTGTGGCTGTGCCGCTGCAGGCAGGACCGAATCGCTCAGCTGCTCATCTGCGGGGACATCGGCCTCTGCATCGGAGGCCTCGGCCACAGACCCCATGTCGTAGTCTGCGTCTTGCACGTCAGCCAGCGGGCGCATTCCAGGCCATCGTTCTTGGTACGAGCCCACGGACGCGCCGCCGTCCCTCTCACCGGAGGCCATCAAACTGCCCAAGCGACTGCCTGCCCCCTGAATCCTCACACCATGGACGGTTTCGGATGACGGGCTCATCACCGGCTCAGACAAACCCTGCCCAGCAGGCACCATTGACCGTCTGCTTTCATCGACTGCCGCTTCAAAAGCATTGACCATGTTCACGAAGGTCTGGGTGCCAAGCTTTTGGTTGCGACTCGCCAAGTAGGTATCCAGATGGCCCATCAAGGCCTGGTACTTTTCGGGACTGACCCTGCCTTCATAGGCCTGCTGGAATTTAGCCTTGAGCTGCGCCGACGCCGACGTGACCGCCTCGCTCGAACGTGAACGGAGGTGGAAAATGCGATCGCGCTTGAGGACATCCTGCGCACCGGACCTGCCCATGTAGATCACCCCAGGCTTGACCCCTTTGCCCGACTGCAGATGAGCCGTGTATCCGGTCAGCAAATCCCGCGCTTGATCCGATTCAAAAGACTTTGACGGGGCCACAAAGGCCTGCACACGCGGGGCAACAGAAAAACCACCAGGCATCAGAAACTCCTTGAAGGTGTGTGGATCAAGCCAATGAATGCATCATCGGTACAACCGGACTGGCAGCGCTGGCCTCAACGGACTGCCCCGCTTGACGAATCAGGCTGCGCAAATCACTCCACGCGGCTCGCAAGTCGGACGCCGTGTCCAACATCTGCCCCACGCACTCCGCCAGAGCACGTCCGCTCAAACCACGCACGGGCAACACTGTGCTGAGCAGCAGCATGTCATCCACACTCACATGCGCTGTGGCGCCATGGGTAAATCGGGTGATGCTGTTGAGCTGGTGCAACAGCAACAAGCGGTCCAAATTCGCAGGCTCCTGATGCAAATTGTGCAACTGCAAAATTTCAACATCGACCACCACAGCGTCTTCTTTGGGGTGGAAAAACACAAACGCCAACATGCCATCGAATTCGAAGGACACCTCACTGCCCGAAGCCAATGCGGCAGCGTCCGCCCCGACGATCTGCACGAACTCGCGCAGCACCTCTAGATAAACATCTTCTGCTTGCATAGAAGGCCTTTCAAAAAAATTAACCCAAGTACATGTTGCTCTGCGCATCCAAATCGGCGACTGCAAAGCATATTTCGTTCTTTATTCTGTCATATTTTTTAAATCGCAAAAAGCGTTTCCCAGGCACAGATGCCATCTTTTCGAACGATCAGATGCACTTCGGACTCTTGCCGGACCTGGATCCAAACGCCGCCTTCAATTTGCGTCAAACAGCATTTCAATTTTGAGTTCTTTTTAATGCATATACCACCCTTGTTTTAGGTTTTCTTTCATTGTTTACCTCGTTCATCTTGTTCTTTTATTGATTACAAATAGAATCCCAAACAGGTTTCCAAAACAGTCGAAAAACGACTTTTGCCATGCGTTCAAATTTTTCTTCAACTTCGTCTGCAAACACAGTCCGTCCTGACCAGAAATCAGACAAATTTGTACAAGTTAAAGAACCCGCGACTGCCCCCCTGCCCCAGGGGCAACCACTGCCGCAGCGCACCCGATCGGTCTCGAACCCCAGGGGATTCGACAGCAAAAAATATTCCCTGTCAGACGAGACCACGGCACCCGCCGAGGCCTTGGCCGCCGAGTTGCCCAGTGCATCGGAGCCCAGCCCCCTTGGGTCTTCCATGGCGCAAACGCCACCCTCGCTCGGCCAAGCCTTGGAGCCTCTGCCCACCGAGAACAACCACGCATCGCCCCTGAACGAACGCCAACACAGCACGTCGAGCTGGACGCCATCAGATGCCGCACAAGACATCCGGCACCTCCATCAGCCCCGCTGGCTTGTGGCCGATGCAGGGGCAGGCTTGCCGCCGGTCGAGATGGCAACGGCCTCTGCCTCCGCCACGGGCATGGTCAGCATGGGCATGACAGGCCTGCTGGGTGCTGGCATCGGTATCGCCGCGCTCGCGGGCGGCGGCAGCCATGGCAACAGCAGCCCTGAAAGCGACACCACCGCCCCCTGGCTCCAAAGCGCAGAAGCCAGCAGCCAAAGCAACACCATCACGCTGGTGTTTGACTCGCCCCTGGACGCGCAGCACAAGCCAGACCTTTTGGCATTCCGAGTACAGCAAAACGGCCAAACCCTGGTCATCGACGCGGTGGAGATCGCCAGCAGCACGCTGCAAAGCAGTGGCAACACCGTGGTGCTGCGCCTCTCAGCCAATACGCCTTTGCAAGGCCAAACCGCCTTGAGCGTGAGCTACAACGACAACTCGCAGCAAGACAATGCTTCGGCCATCCAGGACGTGGCCGGCAACGACGCCAGAGGTTTCACACGTGGCATCGTGGTCGACGCCGCAGATTTCGCCGGTCCCGTGCTCACGCTGACCATGGCGCCAGACACTGTCCTTGCAGGCGCCAGTGCCACCCTGAGTCTCGATTTCAGCGTGCCCATCCAAGCGCTGGACACCCGACTGATCAGCACCGCCCAAGGCACGCTCAGCCAATGGGTCCGCGTTTCCAGCCAACGCTACACGGCCACCTTCACACCCGATACCGCGCTGGAGACCCAAGCCCTGGTGAACGTGCCTGGTGCGGCCTACCAAGACAGCCTTGGGCGCTACGGTCTGGACATGCCTGTGTCATTTGCAGTGGACACCCTCGCGCCCAGTGTGAGCATGAGCAGCAGCCACACCACCCTCATTGCCGGACAAACGGCACAAATCACCTTCAACTTCAGCGAAGGCGTGCAGGGCTTTGGACTGGACGACCTGCAGGTCACCGGTGGCGCGCTCAGCCAGCTGCAAACGCTGAACGCAGGCCACAGCTACAGCGCCACCCTGACACCCGACAGCAACCTGCCCAACACCAGCAGTGTCAGCCTCAGCCTGCTCGGCGGGGGCATCAGCGACACGCTGGGCAACCCCAACGCCGCCAGCACCCCTTTGAGCGTGCCAATCGACAAGGTTCGCCCCCTCCTCAGCGCCATCACGGGTACAGCCTCCAGCGACACCATCACCCTGACCTTTGATGTGGTCCTGGACAGCGCCCACCTGCCGGATGCTTCGCAATTCACCGTCACACAGGCTGGCCAGACACTGGCTGTGCGCAGCCTCAGCCTGTCGGCCCCCAAGGTGCTGACACTGCAACTGGCAAGCGACCTCAGTGCCAACCCCTTCAGTCTGCGCTACCAAGACGCCAGCAGCGGCGACGACACACAAGGCATTCAAAGCGCATCGGGCAACGACAGCTTGAGCTTCCAGCAAGGCCTGGTGGCAGACGGCCCGATCAAAGGCGCCCGCATCTACATTGACGCCAACCGCAACGGCATCGCTGAAGACAGCGAATTCACAGGCGTCACCACCGACGCTTATGGCCGCTACATACTGAGCGACACGACCTCAAGCGGCCCCATCATGGCCGTCGGCGGCGTGAACACCGACACCGGCGTTGCCAACACGATGGTGCTCCAAGCCCCCGAGGGCTCGATGGCCATCAACCCCATCACCTCGTTGGTGCAATCGCTGGTGCTCAGCCAACCGGGCACCACTGCCGCACAGGCGAGCAGCCAACTGGCCACAGCGCTGGGCCTGAGTGGCCTCAATCTGGCTCAACTCGACCCTCTGGCCATGGTCGGCACACAGGGCCTGCTTGCGCAAAAAGTGGCCGCCCAAGTGGCCACCTTGGTGCACCTTGTGGCAGCCAACGGTGGACAAGCAGGCCACGCCATGACGGAGCTGGCCAACACCCTGGTCAGCCAGACGGCGCCCACCGGCACCACCTCCTTGCTGTCCCAGCCCGAAGTGCTGCAAGCGTGGCTGAGCCAGTCCGGACTGGGCAACAGCCCACACACCGAATTGCTGAGCGCCATGCAAAGCAGCGTCAGCGCCATTGCCGCTGCACCCAGTCTGGCCGCCATCAGCCAAAGCCAGTCACACGCCATGGACACCGTGGCCCCTGACGCCCCCACCATCAAAATGGTGTTGCCCACAGCGCTGGGCGACCTGCCCCAGGTGGTCGTGGCACTCAACACCACCAGCACCAACGGCACGGCCGCCGTTGCAGGCGACTTGCTGACGGTGACGATTGGAGACCAAAGCTACACCCACACCCTCACGACAGCCGACATCCTGCACCGTGAAGCCACAGTGGCCGTGGCCATGAGCGAGCAGATGATGGGCGCCACAGCCACACTGACCGACCAAGCCGGTCATGTCAGCACCATGGCCAGTGCGAGCGCCCCTGGCAGCGACACGCTGCAACTGGCCACCGCACTGGGTCAACCCATCCAGATGATGCTGCAGACCCTGGGCAACCAAGAGCTGCCCATGGTGGGGGCACTGGACGATTTCTCACAGCAAATCTGGCTGGTGATCAAAGACCTGCTGGCCAAGATTCCCACCGCGCACGTGCGCACGCAAGCTGTAGGCACGGCTTTGCTGACTGCCGCCGAAACCACCTCGGAAGAACAGGCGCTGCTGACCTTCGACACCGTCACCGACACCACCGACAGCACCACCACCGATGACAGCGGCCTGCCCCCCTGGATGACCGACGTCCCCACCGACGACAGCAGCGGTGGCGGCACCACCCCCGACAGCAGCACCGCCGACGATGGTGTGACGCCAACCCCCACCACAGTGGACGACAGCGGCACCCGTGTGCTGGTGGGGCGCAACAGTGGCGTGCAGTTCGATCTGCCCAATTGGGGGCAAATTGTCGAAAGCTTTTGGCCCAGCGCCTTCACGATGCAGGTCGACACGGGAGAATTCTCGTTCCATTTCGACCTGCCATTCCGGGTGGCGCAATGGGACATGCTGGGCCAGCTGGGCATCCCTGGTGCCCAAGCCGTGATCGATGCCAGCTTCGACTCGATGGCCACAGTGACCATCCACCTGGAAGGCCAACTGGACGCCAAGAAATACATGGTGCTGGACACCGAAAAGAGCAAGATTGAGCTCAGTTTCAATGGTGGCTTGCAACAGGGCTCGCAAGTGGCTGCCGAACTCGGCCCCTTGGTGGTGGCCGCCACCGACATGAACTCGGCACGCGTCGATACAGACGCAGAGCGTGCCAACACCGGCCTGACGGCCTCGGTGGCGGTTTACCTCAAAGACAACGACGATGAAGCCAACCACAACCTGACCTTCAACGCAGACACCATCGCCAAATACATCAACGAGATTGCGGATCAAAGCTTCAAACTCTCCGATTGGTACGATTTGAAATCCAGCGTGCAAGGCCAATTGTCTTTACAAGCTTTGGCCAGACTGGACCTGCAAAGCCTGCCCATCGACACGCTCAAACTCCAAGACTTGGCCAGCGCTTTTGCTTTGCCAACGGCCGTCACCAACACGGCCGGTGCCGTCGACGGCTTCTTGACGCAAATCGACAGTTTCCTGAGCATGCTCTCGCCCCAGATGAGCAGCAAAATTTATGTGCCATTCGAGGTGTCCTATGACTCGACCGACACCACAAGCAAATGGAGCAGCAATTACGGCCAGGTCTATTTCGACGACGTCCAAATCGGTGCCGAAACCGTGCTCACCCAGACCATGGAGCCAGGTCTGGATTTGCTGGACAACGTCATGACCCCTTTGTACATGGTCAGTGATGTGTTTGGCGCCAGTTTGTTCAAAGTGGGCAGTACGCCTGCTTTCGACTCAGCCGCTTTGCTGACGGGCTGGCCCACCTTTGTCGACACGGTGGTCGATATGGCCGTAGACCAGCCGATCAACAATGCCCTGACAACGCTGACCCAAGCGTTCGACAGAGACCTGAATGGGGATGTCACTGTCTTTGAAGCCCTGCGCGGCAGCGTGGACGTTTACCAATCGATGGCCGAGGACGTCGCCGATTTGTGGACCCACTTCCAAAAATTGCCTGGCGCCGAATTGGCTTTGTCTGCGGCCTTGGGTGCAGGCCCCACTGCCGTGATCAAGGCCTTGCTTGACGCCATCACCTACTCCGTCAACCCCAGCCCCACAACCGACAACCCGAATCCCCAAAGCCCAATCGAGCAAATCCAGGCGGCATTGGATGCCACAGAAAAGGTGCTCTCGGCCATCGATCAATTGCAAGATCTGCGTGGTTTGTACGAAGCAGCGGTGACCGAACTCGACAACCTGTCTCAGGTCGACGGCCAGACCGCACTCACTATTTCGTTGGGCAGCTTTATCTGGAACTTTGAAGACCAGAGTTTCTCGCAAACACGCAACGCCTACGCCAAAAAGGGGGCGGAATACACCTCGCCCTCCGTGTTGACCTCGCAACAAAGTCTTTTGACTCAGAAAGAGGCCATCCAGCTGATTGTGGGTCACATCAAAGCCGGCACTGCCTCATCCGAAACCCTCTCGCCCATCGCGTTTGAGCGCGCTGGCGTGGACTTCAGCACTTTCGAGAATTTTGAAAACGCGCAGTTCATGGGCAGCAAGCTCACCACCGGGGTAACCGACAAAAACCTGGACGCCCTGTGCAATATTTTGAATGTCCAAGGCAGCCAACTTTTCACCTTGGATTGGCTCAACGACGACAGCCTGTACACCCCCGACGCCAGCAAACTGCCCACGGGAACCAGCTTCTCGCTGGAACTCATGGCGATCGCCTACTACGACCGGCTCATCCAACTTGCCGCAGGCGAAGGTGACCTGCAGGGTTGGAGCCCCAGCTCAATGGGGGCCACGCTGGCCCACATTGGCGTGATCACTGCCTCTGAGAGGGTCAAAGTTGACGGAACCGGCTGGGATGCCTCCGGCACCTGGGGCTACAACAGAGAAAGCGAACCCTACTCGTGGGAATACAAATACGGGGGAACCGCTGCCAGCTACATCCTGTACAGCATTTTTGAGGCCCAGTCCCAGGACAGCATCGACACCTGGGATGAACTGACGGAGATTTGGAAAGTCGAGAAAAAGATCGAAGACCTGATGGCCAACCAAACCGTCAACGGCAATATCCGAACATGGGAGTGGGACAACCCCGATGACAGCACATTGGACACGCACTTCTTGACATTCAAAGATTTCGCCACCATCGGTCTGCCCATTCTGTCCATGGAAGAGTCGGTGCGCAAAGCAGCCAACGAAGCCATCCGCGACTGGTCTGACGACGACGACTGGGAAACACCCAGCCAATTCAGCGAAGTCTATGAACAAGCGGCCAACATCATCAAGCCGGCCAACACACGCTACCTGAGCACCAACGGAACCAGCGGTGATCTGTCATTGCAAGACACCTTGAGCAAGATCATGGCGCAGGCCGCTGTGGAAGATAACGGCACGGGCACCCCAGACCAACTGAGCACGGCCGACTTCAAACTGCTGGGGTTCAAGACCGTCACTGCGGATGAAATCCCGCTGTTGGCCAGCCTGCTGGCCTCGACGCCTATTCAGGGTGAACAAGTCAACAGCATTGAAAAAATTGGCCAACTGGTGGCCGCAGTGGACACCCTCACCGCCACAGCCAAAGGCGAAACGGTCGCCGAGGCCGATTTCTTCGATGCGATGGAGTTGTTGCTGGGCACCACCACGGTGGGCGACTTCGCGAAATATTCATCCTTGAAATATTCTGTCGCCGAGTTCCTCAACCACATTCCCCACGCCAACACGGGCGGCATTGATTTCTCCAGCCTGGACGGCCGCTCTTTGCCCTTGCTGCAAGCGATCGTCAAGCAGGCGACCTTGTCCGGGGCAGACAGCTACGCAGAACTCAAGAAGCTGGCCGAGATCACCCAAGACCTTCTGCTGACGAGCATGAAAGACAGCGACCTCTGGAAAGTCGCCGTCTATTCAGGCAATTCAACGTCAGCGTTCCTGATGGATATCGGCTTGACAGAAACGGTCATCAATTCATTCAAGAGCTACACCTCCAGATTGACTGTGGAGGACCTTAACCTTCTGGGCTATGAAAACGTCAACGCCACCAACCTGACAGCGGTCGTTGATGCCCTGAGCCAATACAACAGCACCAGCAGTGGCACGAGTGCTTACACACTGGCGAGTGGCTACAAGGTCTATGCACCGAACACGCGCGACCTGACGTATGCCGAGCTGGACAAACTGGTCGGCGATTACTCCAACTCCGGTTTTTTCACCGAACTGCTGAGCAAATCGCCTGCCTTCAAGACATTCTGGAACGCCTTCCGAGACGCTGGCTTCGACCTGCCCTTCCTCAGCGACCCCGCCGTGCTTCAAAAACTCTGGCTCATGGAGCCTCTGGATTTGCTGACATTCACACCCGACCTGTCTGAGCTGAGCATCGACACCGGAAACATGGCCTTGTTCAACCTGGACCTGATCAAAGCCTCGGGTCTGGACCAAATCATTGGCGATTTCCCATTGAGCTCCTTCATCCAAGCCAGCACTGCCATCAAGATCGAACCCCACCTGGGCTTTGGTGTTGACACCGGGGGGCTGATCGAAGCATCGCAACTGCCCGGCAACAGCAATTGGGTGGAGGTCCTGCACGCCATGCTCAACGGCTTGTACATCAACGATGCTTATTACAGCAATGGCCGCTGGCAAGACTTGCCAGAGCTGAGCGTAGACATCCAGACAGAAGCCTTGATGAACGCCAGCCTGGGCGGCTTGAACGACTTCTTGGGCGCCTTCGTCGAGTTGAGCAGCGGCCTGGACTTTTCAGCCACGCTGGATTTTGCCAATGCAGGCAACGACGGCAAGGTGCGCCTGGGCACACTGGTGTCCGATCTGTTCACCGACCCGGCCCAGATCTTTGACCTGGACACTGCCTTGAATTTCTATTTGACCGCCCAAGCTGGCGCCAGCTTGAATTTCGGGGCCACACAAGATGACGACACGGCTTTGGGCAATTTGTTGGCGCTGGTGGGCAAAACGCTGACCTGGGCCTCTGGTCAGAAAGACGACACCTTCACATGGCAATCGGGCGAGTTGGGCTTGGACATTGCATTGATCGACAGCGACCCCAGCACACCTGCACCTTCGATCGATGAATTGGTCAAATCGCTGACATCGGCGGTGATCGCCGTCTGAGCGCAAGCGCAGAGCCTGCACGGCAGCTTGCGCTGTGCTTGGCTCAGGTGTCCTGCTGCGCCAGCATGCGCGAGCCCAACGCGGCATCACCCAGTCCGCCCAGGTCCTCGGGCACTGGCTGCCCCAGCACCGTCTCCCAGATCTGGGCGTCGCTCAGCATGTGGTCCTGCTGCTTCGTCTGGCGCAGCAACGCCTGTGCATGCTGGCCCAGCAACGCAACAAAGGCAGGGCCATGCTCAGCATCGGCCCCTGCGGGGTGCATGAGCAGCTGCGCCAAACGTGCCTGGTCCGGCTCACTGAGCCTGATGCCGTTCTGGGCCAAACCGTCCATCACGGACTGCACCTGCTTGGCGTGTGCCAAGGCAGAGGCCAGTGGCTCACGATCGCTGCCAGCGGTGCCCTCCAGGGCCAGGGTCGTGCGCAATTGCGCCCACACCAGCAAAGGGCGATCGGTGTTGGCCTGCCACAGGCGTTGGCGGTCCTGCGCTGGCATGTCGCGCACAGGCTTGCGCCAGGATGGCATTTGGGCGGCCGGTGCTTTGGCGTGCTCATCGCCCCGCAGGCGTTGGCTCAGCATGCGCTCCAAAAGCCGGGCATCCATGCTCTGCTGGAAATTGGCCTGCTGAGCTTGCGCCAACGGTCGCTTGGAATGCGGGGTCAATTGCCCACCGTCCATGCGTTCGAGTTCGCTGGCCAAGACACCCCCTTCGGCTTCCAGCACGGGCAGCCCCTCCTCGCTGCGCAGGGCATGCAGCAACTGGGCGGCACCCTGGTCGGTCAGTTGCCCGCAGGCTTGACGCAGCAAGTCATGACGCATCTTCATGCCCTCATCGGCGCCAAGACTTTTACCGCGCTGCTGCGCTTGTGCAAAGGCCTCGTCACTCACTTGCCGTGACAGCGCCCGCAGGCTGGCCACCGTCTGACCCGAGCTGCCAGAGTCACTGGCTCGGGTGACCTGGCTCAAGCAAGACGTCACCCGATCGACCGCAGCTTGTGGCAAAAGTGGCGCCGACGGCTCCTCCACCTGGGCGGCGGCAGGCGCGGCGTCCTGGCGCAGCGCAGCGTCGATGCGACGCAACTGCAACAGCAAGGGGTTGTGCCCCAGCCAACGCACAGGTGGCTGCGCCTGCACCAAAGCCCCCAAATCCCGGTCGTAATCAACGCTCTTGAAATAGTTGCGCAGTTGGTCGCGCTCAGCGGGGTCCAGCGCATCCAGCTTGGCTTTGCAATCGGCTTGCGAGACCATGCGGCCATGGGTCGCATCGGTCAACACGGCATGCAAGGGCGGGCACGACCACAGCGGCCCTTTGCCCAAAGCCCCCAAGCGCAAGTCGCCTTTTACCTGCCCGGTCTCGATGCGGGCATTGCGGTCAACCCGCACGTTTTTCAGACGCTGTGCTTGCAGGGCGCTTTCCGGCACGGGTTCTGGCTCAAAGGCTGGCGCTTGCTCGGCCTGGGCCGGGGTGGTGGCCACCGACAGCTCTTGCACCAGTTTCACAAAGCTTTTGGTACCCAAGCGACCGCCACTTTGCTGCAGGTAGCGCTCCAGCGCAGCCTGCACCCCAGGGTTGTCGCCATACGCTTGCTTGAGCAGATCCTTGACCAGGGCCGTGGCATCTTGCGTGGCAGCATTGGCCTGGAACCAACGTCTTCCCAAGCGCAGTTGACCTTCGGAGCCTTGGGTGAGCTTGAGGTAACCGCTTTTGACCGTGCCCTGTTTGTCGGTGAGGCTGACGGCCATGGTGTTGAGCTTGTTGCGGGCTTGCTGGGCCGCATCTGCACTGCCGGCAGGTGCACTGGACGCAAACTCGAGCGCACTGCCGCGTCGAAACTCATTGGGCGCGAAGTTCACGGGCATGGGCATCCCCTCTCAAAAACAAAGACTTGTTTTGTGCTGATGCAACGCACATGACCACACCGCTGACTGCGGTCAGGCCACACCTCAAACACCCAGTGGCCGGCACCCACGGTGCCAAGCCAAGGTGCGCTGCACCCATCCAGCCGACCAGCGTCAGGCTGACTTTTGCACCACCCCTTTGAGGGCGTCGGTGACTTCCTTGGCCAGCGTGCTGACGATCTGGATCATCATCGACCACTGCTGGACCTGCTGCTGCAGATCGAGCATGTCCACCGACGAGGGAGATTCTTTGGCGTTGACCTTTTCAATGGCCGCACGCAAATTGGTTTCGCGGGTGTTCAGGGCGTTGATGCCCAACTGGTTGATGTAATCGCTGGAGAGAGAAACACTGGTGGTCATGGTGGACTCCTGAAAACGCCTGGGGCTCTCAAGCCCTTGGGCAAAGGTGAATGGAAAAGGGGCTTATGTTGGCATTCGGCTCAAGATCTCTCGGGCAGCTGCCACCGCCGCCAGTGCCGCGTCAATCTGTTCGTAGTCACTGCTGTGCGCACCCTTTTCTGCACGGTGGCGCAGGTGCGCCTGCATGCGGTCGAGTTGCGCACCGATCTCTTGACGCAATTGACCCGAGCTGTCGTCTCTGAGCCGCTGTGCCAGCTCAGGGGCAGGCGAAGGTGCTGGGGCGATTGCCACCGGCACCGCCTGGAAAAGGCCCATGGAGCTGTTGGGTGTCATCGGGGTTTTCTCCACTGTCGGCCTTGGGCGTCTTCGAACACCAAAGCCTGGTCTTCGATGGCTTGCAAAATCAGGCCACCCACTTTACCGCCGGGCAGCCATTTTTCGCCCTGCGCCAGCAAAACGTGGGGGCGCTCGCCACCCAAGACCGCCGTGATTCTGGGCAGGCGCGCAAACGCTGCCGAGTCGGACGGCTGCGCTTCCATCGGCGCCGGTGCTGGGGCACGGGGATCGGCCGGATCGCGCACGAGGTATTCCACAAACACCGATTCGGGCACTTCCCCCTCCACCAGTTGTTCGGCCAGGGTCCAGTTCACATCTTGGCGCTCGGCCATCAACACCAAATGCCCCACTTCGGGAATCACCGTCCGTATGCCTTCTGGCAGATTGCGCCCCAAGGCTTTGACCCGCGCCACAAATTCAGACTGGGTGATCACCATCAGGTTCACACGCTGGGTAACTTTGCGAATCGCCCCCATGAGGGCATCGAGTTGCGCCTCGTCAGGCACCACCCCTCTGAGCAGCAAACGGCCATCGGGGCGCACTGTGGCTTGCACCAACATCTCCATGCCTTGCTGTGTCAACACCTGCCGAACCTGCTTCAGGTTCACGGGGGCAGCTGGGGCAGCCTGGGTCAATGGGGTTTGCTGTGGACTGGGGGCCAGCCACCAAGCCGCCAGTGTCAGCGCCCCCAAAGCGCCCCCAATGGCCATCGCACTGACCGCCGAGACGCGCGCAGCCGTCCATGGCCCCGACCAGAGCGACCCACCACCTGACCCGCTGGGTGCGCCCGGGCCAAGCGCGGCGGCCTGCCCAGGTTCTGAAAACAAAGGGGGCTCCAACAGCGTTTCGTCAGCCACGGGGTCCGTTGTCACCTCTTGGGCCAGCGGGGCGCCCAAGGTGCCGACATCGGCAGCAGGCTCCTGGCGCACCGCTGCTCGGTCAAAAACCAGTGCTGCCCAAGTCTCGGGCCAGGGCGCCGAGGCGGGTGCCAGGCCCAGCACCACTTGGCCCCAGCGCCAGACATCCCCTGCCTGCAAGGTCTGGCTGAAGTCTTCTTCGCGCCAGGTCCAGGTGTTGTCGGTGTTTTGCAGCTGGGCCTCTTGCGGTGCATCACGCAATTGCACATCGGCCTCGGCCGAGGCCCCCAGCCGAAGCCCCTGGGCAAAAGCTTGCAACGCCACGGCCGCGCCTTTGTGCAAACCGTCCAGCACCCTCAGCTGCAAACCCGTCGCCGCGTCCAGGGTGGGTGCGTCACTCATCGCCGCATGCATCACAGGTCAACCCTTGCCAAAGGCTGGATATTGGCTTCTGGGACCAACTCCTGGTAAGAAATCACCTGCAGGTCATACAGGTCTTGCTCGATGAGCTTGCGCACATAGCGGCGAATGTCCATGGACACCAACAGCACGGGCAAGGGACCAGAAGACGGCAGCTTGCCCACCGCTTTCTTGACCTGCTCCACCAGTTTCTTGCTGATGCTCGGGTCCAGCGCCAGGTAGCTGCCTGCAGAGGTCTGACGAATGGCCGCGCGCACCGTTTCTTCGACCTTGGGCGCCAACAGGTAAGCGGGCAGCATGCTGCGGCCGGCCGAGTATTTGTGGCTGATGTGGCGCTTGAGCGAGCCACGCACATACTCGGTCAACAGCACCGAGTCTTTTTCTTTTTGGCCCCATTCGACCAAGGACTCCAAGATGGCGCGCAGGTTGCGGATCGAGATGTCCTCCGACACCAGACGCTGCAAGATTTCGCCAATCTTTTGGGTTGGCATGACACGCATGGCTTCCTTGACCAAATCGGGAAACCGCGCCTCCATCGCCGTCAGCAGAAACTTGGTCTCCTGGATGCCAATGAAATCCGGCGAATATTTGCGCAGCACCGATGCCAGGTGGTAGGTCAAGATCTGGCTGGTGTCCATGGCCGACAGACCCGCGGTTCGCATGGGCTCGGCCATGGCCTCGGGCAACCACAAGGACTCGCTCATGCCAGGCAGAAAAGACGGCGACTTTTCGTACTGCGTGCCCAAGGCACTCAAGGTCTGCTCAGGCTCACGGGTCAGCAGCCAACCAGGGCGCAAGACCCCCCTTGCCACCGGCACTTCGGCCAGCAAGATGTTGTAGCAATCGCTGTCGAGTCGGTCTGAAAAGCGCAAGAAGATGCCGGGGAAGGGCACCCCCATCTCGTAGTAGAGCGAGCGCCGGATCTTGATCAACTCATCATTGAGTCCTCGGGCGTCCAGCGCGGCCTTGATGTTCTGGGCCACATCCAGAATCAGGGGGACCGTGGGCACGAACTCGTCGGTGCCATCGTTCTTTTTGGCGGGTGCCGGGCCGGTGCTGGCTTGCAGTGCAGGCACTTCGGTGATTTCGCCAGTGGTTTCATCCAACTCTTGGCGCGGCCGCAGCAGGTAGCCCATGCCCAGCAGCAGCACCGCCAGCACCGCAAACACCATCGTCGGCATACCGGGAATCAGGCCCATGCCCAAAGCGATGGCACCACCAATCATCAGTGCCTTGGGTTGCGCCAGCACCTGCGCACCAATGTCGCGCCCCACGTTGGAAGGGCTGCCTTCGTCCGAGTTCACGCGGGTGACGATGATGCCGGCGCAAATGGCAATGAACAGCGCAGGAATCTGGGCGATCAGTCCATCACCAATAGAGAGGATGGAATAAGTCGCAACGGCTTTGCCGGCGTCCATGCCCCGTTGCAGCATGCCGATCAGCATGCCCCCGAGCAGGTTGACGAAGACGATGATGATGCCGGCGATGGCGTCGCCTTTCACGAACTTCATGGCGCCATCCATGGCACCGTAGAGTTGGCTTTCCTTTTCGACAATGCCGCGGCGGCGTTTGGCCTCAGCCATGTCGATGGTGCCGGCGCGCATGTCGCCATCGATCGACATCTGTTTGCCTGGCATGGCATCCAGCGAAAAGCGCGCGGCCACCTCTGCCACCCGCTCCGCGCCTTTGGTGATGACGACGAACTGCACGATGGTCAGAATCAAAAACACCACCAGACCCACCACCAAATTGCCGCCGACCACAAAATTACCAAAGGTGTCGATGATGTGCCCAGCATCGCCCTGCAACAAGATCAGGCGGGTGGTGGCGATCGAAATGCCGAGCCGAAACAGCGTGGTGACCAGCAGCACCGATGGGAACGACGAAAAAGCCAGCGGACTGGGCAAGTACAAGGCCACCATCAGCAAGACCGCCGACACCGTCATGTTGATGCCGATCAAGATATCCACCACCAACACCGGCAACGGCAGGATCATCATGAAAATGATGCCCACCAACACCACGGCCAAAACCAGATCGTTGCGACTGGAGGCGGCAATGGCAAACCGTTGCAGTGAATCGAGTATTTTCATGAACGCGTTACACGAGAAGTCTGTGGTGCAGCCAGCGCTTGACTGGCCGATTTGGATTTGAATTGCAAACAAGTGCGCATGGCGGCGCGGGCCTCGGCCTCGCGCCCCAGGTCGGTCAGCACCCTGGCCCGCAGAGAATAAAACGGCGCATCCACAGCACCCAGCAAAGCCAATTGGTCCAAGGCTGTGAGTGCTTTTTCATGGTGCCCGGCGCGCGAGCACGCCAGCGCCAGTCCCCGCAAGTGACGCACCTGCCGAGGTTGCAGCACCAGCAGGCCGGCATAGATGACCATGGCCCGCTCGTGGTACCCCTGCAACAAGTAGAGGTAGGACAGCTGCGATAAGACCTGGACTTCACGCGCACTAACAGCCATGGCCTGCCTTAACCCTTGAACACGGCATTGACGTAGTACTGCACGAGGTCGAGGTTGGCACGCACCTCGCTGAGCAGTCGCTGGCATTGCTTGAGCACCCGCGTTTCTTCGGGCTGACCGCCTTGGTCGCTCACCAGCCATTGGCGAATTTCTTCACGCGCCAGGTCAAAGGCTTCGGTAAACGGCCCAGGCAAGAGCAACTCTGGATCGTCGTCCTGGGCCTTTTCCTGCACCCAACCCATCCATTCCCGGTCAGCCTCTGAGCCGGAGCGTTCATCGACCACCAGGGATTTCACTGCGTCCAGCCCCATGGGGCGGACCGATGGTGCCAGAGGGTCTGCCACCTTCTCGTCCATGACCGTCAAGCCTTGACGAAAGGAGTAATCAGAGATGCGGGAGCCTTGGATATCAGCCATGTTTGTGCCCGGTGCGTTCGTGAAAAAGCGTCATCCCGCCATCCCCAGCCAATCGCGGCGGCATTGCTCCAGCAGGGACAGCCCCGCCAGCAACTGCGAAGCCTGCAAGCCCGCAGTTGGCCAACGAAGCAACAAAACCACCTGCGCATCTGCCCCCTGACCTTTCAGCCCGACTTGGACACAAGGTTCATGCGCCGGCCGACGGTGCAGGTCACAAGCTTGCAAGAGGCTCAGACAGCGCGCAGGGTCCAGGTGCGGGACGTCGACCGTCAGGTACAGCAGGATGTCGTCGTCGACTTCTTCCAGCGCCAGACGCTGGCCCGGCCCCATTTGCAGGTTCACCACACCTTGTGCGGCCAACTCGATCGGCCCGGCGCCCACTGCGACGCCAAATTCAGACAATGCGGCACGCACACCCATATCAAATCAGCCCTTCTTCCCGGTCAATCGCCTCGTCCAAAGCCATTTGAGCCGCATCGAGCACCGTCTGACGGGCTTCCATGGAATTGAAAACCTGTGTCGGCAACTCCTTGAGGGCATTGCGCAGACCGGTCATGAAATGCACGGCCGCTTCCAGCGGCTCTTGCAGCTCAAAGCGCTTGCCAATGCCATTGAAACGCGAAGCGTCCACCCAGCGGTCGGCGCTCAGTGCAAGCAATTCTGAGGTCAGGCCGGTGGCCGACGCCGGCGGTGTGCCGTGGCGATCGACCAGCGTGTCGGAGAGTTCCTGACATTGGTCCACCACGGTGCTGATGACTTTGAGGTGCGCCAGATCCGACACCAGCCCTTGCAAACGCACGGGGTCGCCCGAGGGCTGGACAGCAGCCAGATCCAAGCCCAGGGCCTGGCGGGTGGTTTCGAGCACTTTCAGAAAATCGGCTCCCTGCCCTTTGGGCACGCTGTCGAGCAGGCGGCGCAAGGTGTCGTTCACGCTGGACTGTCCCAACACCACATCGCGGTAGGTGCTGCGGAACTGGTTCGCCTCTTCGGGCGTCAGGATCCGCGTGGCCTCGAAAGTGTTGATGTCGGCGCGGATTTCGCGGCCATGCTCCGCCAGCAGTTCGGCGGCAGCTTCGCGCGCCGCCTCGCTGGCACGGCCACCCGGGTCATGGCCAACGTTCCCTTCATCCAGCCATTCGGCTGCTTCGAGCAGCGCCAGGTATTGCTCGCAAGCGTTGCCGCCAGAGCCACGCGCCAACTGACGTGCCTGACCGGGCTGGCGCAGCAACTGGCGGGCCAAGTTTTGAACGTTTTGCCCCGATTCGTCCTGTCCCTGCGGGTTGGCACCCGCGGCCATGGCCCTGAGCATTTCCAGCCGCTGCGCGCGGCTGATGTCGGCCAAGGATTTACCCGTGTCGGCCTTGCGCTCTTTCAACGATTTTTCCTGCGCTTTGCCAGACAAGGATTGTGTCAATTCTTCCGCAGCATCGCTGAGCGTGGATTGCACATCGGGCAACAACTGTGTCTCACCCGCACGCTGGCTTTGCGCCGAAGCCGACCAGCCCATCATGGGCGATGGGGACGGCATGGAAGGCGTTTGGACAAATGGCATAGGGCGTCGAGGTGTTTGAAAAATTGTAACGGCTTTCGTGGATTTTTTCGATATTTCTGATAAATTTGCAGACCATCAATCCACAAAAGACAAAATTGTCATGGATGCCAAAGAAATCAACGACCACATTGCCGCCACCCATGCCCTGATCGCCGAAAACGAGCGGCTGATGGCCCACCAGGCCGAGGTATTTGCCGAGGTGCGAACGATCCTGGCAGAACAACAGGGCTGCAGCGAGTGGGACCTCGAGCGCCTGCTGGAACGTGACCTCAGCGCCGAAGACAGGGCACACAACGAACAGGCCGCACTGGCGCTGCTCCAGCAGATGGCCCCCGCGCTGGACGATCAAACCTTGGCCATCGCCCAAGGCGGTGGCTCGAACGCCCCCCCCCCGGCCTCCGCCAGCGGGGCACCGCGTCCCCGTCGGCGCATGGTGTAAGACCTGCGATCCCCCACGACCACCATTTTTGAGGAGCACCACATGGCCACCATCGACAACTACATCCGCACCGTCAACACCGGCTTTCAGGTGGGTACGGACTTGGTCAACCTCAACAAAGACATCAATGCAGCGGCTTCGGGCAAAGGCACCGCGAGCATCCAGTTTTTGGCCATGAAGCTGGCGATGATGATGATCGGCGCCAGCCAAGACCGGCTGGCCACCCAGCTCAAGGACGCTACCGGCAACCTCAACAAGCTGACGGCCATGAACCAGCTCAAGGAAGACACCACCAAACTCAAGGGTCTGCGCACCAACGGCGGCCTGGCCGATGGCAAAACAATGGAGGCCAATGCCGCTGACACCAAAGCCTTCATCGACAAAGCCAAGCAAGCCGGCATCGCGGTGAGCGCTGACGAATACGCGAACTTCAGTTCGGGCAAAGTCACCCAGGCTGATCTGGACACCATGGAGTCGCGCATCAAGACCCAGCAGGACGCTGCGTCGAATTCCTCGCAGGCCGACAACATGAAGATGCAGCAGCTCAACACCCTGATTGGCCAGTTCACCAACATGGGCATGACCTTCCTGGACGAACACAAGAAAGCCGGCGAGCGGATCTTCCGCTGAACCTCATCCCACCCGACGCCGCTGCAGACATGGCCCAGGCCCTGCCCACCGAAGAAGACATCGATGCTTTTGCTGCCCGTTTTGGGCAGCATCTGCGGGCGGGTGGCACCCTGGCCGAATGGATGGGTGTGGACGATGCCGACATGGAGGCCACCTACGCATTGGCCTGTTTTTTTTATGAGCGCGACGAGTACGACACCGCCCTGCGGCTGTACGGCTTGCTGCTCATGGGCAACCCCTACGAACGCCGCTATGCCGTGGCCATGGGCATGTGCAAACAAATGCTCAAGCAATACGACGATGCCATTGGCTATTACGCGACGGCCTTGCTGATGGACTTTGACGACCCGGTGCCCAGCTTCCACACGGCCGAATGTCTGGTGCAAAAAGGCATGCGCCAAGAAGCGCTGGAAACCTTGGCCATTTGTTTGCGACGCGCGCAAACAGCGGAACACCAAGCCCTGCGCACCAAAGCCCTGGAGTTGCAGCGTTTGCTGCAAGCCTTCACGCCCCAGGACCAGGCCTCTTCAGGAGCGTGCGCATGAGCTTTGCCGTTCAGGGCAATGCCCCACCCCGCACCACCAGCGACCCGTTGTTACTGGACAACACGGGAGCAGCGGCCACTTCGGGTGTCGCCGCATCAGGCAATCTGGGCGCCAGCGCCAGCCGCTCGGCGATCGACCGCATCATGGACGACAACTGGGTCCCGCCCGCCCCCGAAAAACCGCGCCCCCCCATGTTTGCACTGCAGCTGGCGGGCAACAGCGAACTGGTGCGCCAGGTCAACACCTTGCTCTACGACAAGAATGCTTCGCCGTCGGACATCCAATCGGTGATGGACTTGATCTCGACCAAGATCATGGAGCTGTCCATCGACGGAGAGATCCAGACAATGAAGGATCGGCAAAAAAGGATTGAGGCGAACCAGAAAGACCGCGAAAAAGAACTGCAGGTCGCCAAGGAAAAAGCCATCCAGGCCGAGAAAGACAAGGAGTGGAAAAAGTTCTGGGGCATGCTCAAGGCCGTGGGCTCGGTGCTGGTGGCGGCGGCCGTCACGGCGGCCGGCTTCATGACCGGCAACCCTTTGCTCGTGGTCTATGGCGGCTATCTGCTGATCAACGCCACCATGGACGTGGTCGATGCGGTGCGCGCCTACCAGGACAAAGAACCCCTGGGGTTTCGTTTGACCGTCGGTGAATTGGCGGGCTGGATCGCCAAGCAGTGCGGCGCAGACGAAGAAGAACAAGCCTATTGGAATGCGGGGACCGAGATTGTTTTTGGCATCGTCATGACCTTTGGCGCCTCGGCCTTGGCGTCTGGCGCGGCCAACGCCAGCAAACTCGCCAGTGGCCTGGCCAAGACCGCCCAATTGGTCAACAGCGCCACCGCCATTGCGCAGGGCATCAACACCATTCAAATGGCTGCCCTGAAATACGAGCAGGCCGAGTCCAAAGAGCGTCTGCAAAAACTGCAACTCATTTATGAGCAATTGCAACAGCAACTGGAAAAGTCCCAAGAGCTGCTGAAAACGCTCAATGAGGCCTTGATGGCCATCTGGGAGTCGGCCGCCGACCGACTCAAAAGCACCAACGAAGCCAAACAAAGGGTGTTTGGCGGCGGTCGCCGCAACATGGTTTGAACCGCAAACCCGACATAGAGAACACCATGCCAACGATCAGCAGCCCCTCCCCCAAAGTCACGACCACTGAACTGTTGGGCTCGGCCCCCGTGCAGCAGGCCAGCACCACAACGCCGACCGCCAGCACACAACCCTACCAATTTGTGCCAGGTGAGCCCGCACCAGACGCCAGCCATGTGCCCTCAGGCACCAGTGTCGCGGGCATGCCTGCCCCCACGGTGGCGCCAGAGCTGTGGCCGACGGCCGCTGGCGCCGCAGCCGCAGAAGTGGGTGCCTTGGATTTGAAATACGCCAGCGCCATCTCCACACAGGCTTCGCTGCTGGCCATGCAGGACATTTTCATCCAACTGATGATGCACCTGCGGACCCAAAGCCTGGAAAACCGCGACACCGAACTCAAGACCATGGTCAAGGAAAAAACCTTGTCCATCGAGAAGAATCTGGAAGCAGCCAAACAAGAGATGTGGGCCAGCATCACCACAGGCATTGGCCAGATCGCCTCTGGGAGCGCAGGCCTGATTGGTGGCTTCAAGGGCGAAACGGCATCGGCCATGGGCGCACAGGGCAAATGGACCAACTTCGGCAGCATGCTCAACGGCACGGCCACCATAGCTTCTGCTGGCCAAACGTACGAAGCGGCAAAAACAAAAAAAGAAGCCCAAGAAGCTGATTTGCGCGCCGAGGTGGCTCAAGCCCGCATGAGCCAGGAAAGCGAGCGCGCAGCCAACCACCGCGACGCGCTCAAAACCGCCATGGACAGCCAGGCTCAAATTCAGCGTGACTCCGTCGAAGCCACCAAACGCGTTTACGCCTGAACCCCACCATGCTGCCCATGCCCGCCCCCACCGCCGAGACAGCGCCAAGCGCTTTGCCCGACATGCTGCGTGCCATGCGACCCACGCCAGGCTTGTCCGCGCCAACGCAGGACTGCACCTACGCCATGGCCTACCACTGGTTGCAAAGCGGCGACTTCGAGAAAGCACGGTCTGCTTTTGAAACCCTGTGGCGCGCCTGCCCCGACCGCCACGACTACGCTGCGGGCCTCGCCAACAGCGCACTGGGCCAGGGCCAGCCCGATGTGGCCGTGGCGTATTTCCTGCTCGCGGTGGAGTTGGATGCCAGCAACGCGGGGTACCTGCTGGGCTTGGGCCGCGCATTTCGCGCCTGCAAACTGCCGGGCCATGCGCGTCTGGCCCTGGGCTTGGCCATCGCCGAGGGGGAGCGCCAGCAGAACCGCCAGACAAGCGACACCGCACGGGCTTGCCTCCAACTGATGGGGGACGAGTGAACCACGACCTGCTGAGCGGCGATGACATGCGCCTGCTGACCGAAATCGGCATGCTGGGGGCTGGCGCGGGCTTGCCCTTGCTGGCGTCGACCGAAACCCTGTTTCGCAAGCTGATGGTGTTGCGGCCTTCGCGCGACTTTGCCTACATCGGGCTGGCCTGCACCTACCTGAACCTCGGCCGCCCCGACGACGCCGTGCGGGTGTTGGAGCGTGGCCTGCAAATCATGGACAGCACGGCAGACGACACTCCCACCAGCGATCGCGCCATGGTGCAAGCCTTTTTGGGCATGGCACTGCTGATGGCGCGCCGCACCGCCGAAGCCATGGCTTTGCTCAACACCCTGGCCCAGAACTGCCAGCACGGGCCCGCATGGCGCATGGCCCGAGGCCTGCTCGGTTTGCCTGCCCAAGACACGCTCAAGGAAACCCCATGATCGACGCCCTTGTTTCATCTGGCGCACTGGCTGGCGCCACCGGCCCAGCCTCTGCCGCCACGCCGTTGGCACAGGCCAACTTCACCGATGTCGAGCGCTTTCGCGCTGCCATGGTGTCGGGTCAAGGCATGCCCCCCGGCGCAGCGCAGCCCCAGACCGTGGACACAGCGGCGCGCGAAGCCCTGCAATCGCGGGCGCTGACCAGTCCGGCCAACGCCAACAGCCCGTCGCTCGGCGACACGATTTTGGGCACCCTGCAAGACCTTTCCGCAGACACCAAACAACGGTACGGACAAGTGGGCGAATTGCTGTCCAAACCCGACATCAGCATGTCGGAGTTGATGTCTGCGCAATACACCTTGTTGCAAACCAGCTTGCAGTTCGAGATCGCCAGCAAAGGCATCAGCAAGCTGGCCCAAAACCTCGACTCCGTTCTCAAAACCTCATGAGCAAAACACTTCCTATTCGTCGTTTGGGCCTGGGTCTGGGACTCGCGCTGTCGATGCTGATCGCCGCCTGCGGGGGCAAAGTGGACTTGATGGCATCGATCGCCGAGCCAGATGCCAACGAAGTGATTGCGGCGCTGTCGGGCGCCGGCATCACGGCCACCAAACTGCCTGGCAAAGAGGGCATGGTGGGCGTACAGGTCGATCAAAGCCATGCCGCGCGCGCGATCGATACCCTGCGTCAACTGGGCCTGCCGCGCGAAAACTTCGCCGGCATGGGCCAGGTGTTCCAAAAGAGCGGCATGATTTCTTCGCCGCTGGAAGAGCGTGCGCGTTACCTGTACGCCCTGTCGCAAGACCTGTCGGCCACACTGACGCACATCGATGGCGTGGTGTTCGCACGGGTGCATTTGGTGCTGCCAGAAAAAGGCTCCGCCCTCGAAAAAGACTCCCCCTCCTCTGCGGCCGTCTTTATCAAGCACCGCGCCGAATACGATTTGGATGTGTTGCAACCGCAGGTGCGCCGGATGGTGGTCAACAGCATTCCGGGCTTGACACTGGACCGCGTGTCCATCGTGCTCATCCCCAGCGAGGTCAAAGCCGGCAACGCGCCGACTGCCTTGCAGTCTGTCTGGGGTTTGTCGGTACCGGCAGACTCGGCGGGTGCCTTGAACGCCTTGCTGTGGGGCATGCTGCTGCTCGTGTTGGCCGCAATGGGGGGCGCCGGCTTCCTCGCCTGGCGCCAGTGGGGCCATCGCGCCCAAAGGGCCATGAGCAAGCCTTCGGAGGCGGCTGAGTGAATCTGGCACAAGGCCTGTTGAATTGGCCCCAGGCAGTGGCCAGGCAAACGCACGCGGCGCTGTTTTTGCCAACACTGGACATGCACCCCAGCCAGTTCGAGCGCTGCATTCCACCGACCTTGGCACCCCTGTCTGCTGCCAGCTTGTCGCAGGCGCTGCGCACGGCGCAACCCGATGCGTGGGACAGCGAATTCGACGGCCGCCAGCTGTCCCACCGCTTGGCCTTGCTGCCTCGGCATGTGCTTGCCGATGTGGCCTGGCACTTGGGGCTGGTGCTGCATGCCCCCACATTGCGCCAAGTGGTCTTGCGCGAAGAGCTGGATCTGCTGGACCGCCAAGGCTTGGATGGATCCGCCTGGACCCTGGTGTTCAAGGCGCCAACAGGCACTGCAACCAGCACAGCGCTGCGTGAGCGGCCTGTCGCTCAGTGGTCGGATGGCCTGCGCCTCAGCGGCGAACAGTCGCTGATCGCCCTGTCGCAAACACTGCCCCCCTCTCTGGGTCAACGCCTGCGCTGGAAATTGCCAGCGGCTGAAGCCTCGGGGCAGCCCCCCGCCGCAGACCTTTTGAGCGCTGCCTACACCGCCTGTGTTCCCGCTTGGTCCACCGACTGGGATGCCTGTCTGGGCGACGCGTTCGCGCCCCATTGAACCCTCTCGCTTGACGCTGTCCACCATGAGCTTCATCCGCATTCTGAAACCCAGTGAGCTGGCCCAAACCGATCCTGCCAGCCTGGTCCTCAGCCCACAAGACGTCCGCATCCACCGGGAGGCCGAGCAGGTGCTTGCAGAGGCCCAGGCCGAGGCACAACGCATTCGTGCGCAGGCCGTTCAAGCCTATGAAGACGAACGCCGCAACGGTTATGAAGAAGGCCTCGCCACAGCGCGCATGGAAGAAGCCGAGCGCCTGATCGAAAACGCCACCCGAACGGTGGATTACTTCGCCGCCATTGAACAAAAAATCGTGTCCCTGGTGATGAACGCGGTGCGCAAAATCATGGCGGAATTCGATGACACCACCCGGGTGTTGTCGGTGGTGCAAAGCGGGCTGTCTGTGATGCGCAACCAAAAGCAGCTGACCTTGCGCTTGCCTCCTGAACACATCGAGATGGTCCGTGCGCGTGCACAACAGTTGCTGGAGCGTTTTCCTGGCGTCGGCATGATGGACATCGTCCCCGACGCCCGACTCAAGGGCGACGCGGCGATTCTGGAAAGTGAAATGGGGGTGGTCGAGGCCAGTGTGGAATTGCAATTGCAAGCCATCGAACAAGGCTTCGCCAAGCTCTTGGGGTCTCGCGTTTAAGCCCCCATCACCCACTTACGCCCAAGACATTCCCACGTGCGATGAAAAACTTCGATTACGTCACCGACATGATGGACCTGGCCATCCAGGACACACCGACGCTGGCCATCAAAGGACGCGTGACGCAGGTGATCGGCACCATCATCAAGGCCGTGGTGCCTGCCGTGAAAGTGGGAGAGGTGTGCATCCTGCGCCAACCGGGCGAAGACTTCGAGATGAAAGCCGAGGTGGTTGGCTTTCTCAAGGACGCCGCCCTGCTCACCCCCATCGGTGACATGTATGGCATTTCGGCCACCACCGAAGTGATGCCCACAGGGCGGGCGCACATGGTCCCGGTGGGAGACGGTCTTCTTGGCCGCGTGCTCGATGGTCTGGGGCAGCCCATGGATTTTGCCGAACGCGGGCCGCTGGAAGCCGATCGCTTCTACCCCGTGTTTGCTGAAGCACCGGACCCGATGAAGCGGCGCGTCATTCAAGACCCGATGCCTTTGGGCGTGCGGGCCATTGACAGCCTGCTGACCTGCGGCGAAGGCCAGCGCATGGGCATTTTTGCCGCTGCCGGGGGGGGCAAATCCACCTTGCTGGGGATGTTGGTCAAAGGCGCCGCCGTCGACGTCACGGTGATTGCTCTGATTGGTGAACGAGGCCGTGAAGTGCGTGAATTCATCGAACACGAGTTGGGCGAGGAAGGCCGCCGCAAAGCCGTGATCGTGTGCGCCACATCCGACAAATCGTCCATGGAGCGTGCCAAAGCGGCCTATGTCGCCACCGCCATCGCGGAATATTTTCGGGATCAGGGCAAGAAAGTGCTGTTCCTGATGGACTCGGTCACCCGCTTTGCGCGAGCACAGCGCGAAATCGGCCTGGCCGCTGGCGAGCCGCCCACCCGACGGGGCTACCCCCCCTCGGTCTTTGCCACACTGCCCAAGTTGATGGAGCGCGTGGGCATGAACGACAAAGGATCGATCACGGCGCTGTACACCGTGCTGGTCGAAGGCGATGACATGACCGAGCCCATCGCCGATGAGACGCGCTCCATTTTGGACGGGCACATCATCTTGTCGCGTGCGCTGGCCGCCTCCAACCACTACCCGGCCATCGATGTACTGGCCTCTGCCAGCCGCGTTCAGAACAACGTGATCGACAACGAACACAAACTGTCTGCTGGACGCATGCGCGAGCTGATGGCCAAGTATGCCGACGTGGAATTGCTGGTCAAGATTGGCGAGTACAAAGCCGGCAGCGACAAACTTGCCGATGAAGCCATTGCCAAGATCGACCACATCCGCAACTTCCTGAAACAGGGCACCAAAGAACGCATGGCGTTCGAAGAGACCATCGCCAAGCTTGGCGAGATCACGGGTGGCAGGTAAGGGGGCAGCACCATGGCCATGATTGACGAGTTGTTGTTCATCAAGGAGTTCCGGGAGCGCAAACAGGAGACTGAGTTGCAGAAATCCCGTGCCCGACTGGGCAGCGCTGCGCAGCAAGAGCGTCAGGCGGAGACAACACTGCAAAACCATGTTGCGCACGCCACCCACGAAGAACTGCGCCTGTTCGCCGACCTGTGCGCCAGGATTGTCAAGCTGAAAGACATCTCTGATGTGCACAGCGAAGTGGCCGCCATGCGGCAGCAGGAAATGCAACACCAACAGGCGCTTGAAGCGGCCCAGCAGCAGCACACCGAGGCGCAAGACGACTTTCAGCACAACACCCGCAAGATGCGCGAAGCGAGCACGGCGCGTGAAAAATTTGTCGAACTCGCGCGCACCCACCACATGCTGGAAGCCCGCGAGGCCGAACGCAAAGAAGACTTGGAGCTGGAAGAGCTGGCTTCGGTGGTCCGCGAGCGTGAAGAGTGGCGTGGGAGCGAAGCATGAGTGAACGCAGCGTGCAGCTTCATTTGCGCACCCCCACCGAACGTCAGGACATGGGCACAGGCCACACCTCGCAGTGGACGTCGACCCCGGACGAAGACAGCCAGCAGCGCTTTCAGCAAGCCATGAAAGCCAGCGAGTTGGCGCCACCTGTCCCCCCGCCTGGTGAAACGGCCCCGGTCACCCATCCCATGGGCTTGTTCGGCGGCGCACACCACAGCGAGCCGACGGGGGTCAAGCCGGGTTTGATGCCTCTGCTCAGAGACAGCCTGCAAGGACTGCAGGTGGGACAGGACGGCCGCAGCATCAGGTTGGAGATCAGTGATGACCTCTACCCCGGTGTGAGTGTGGCGGTCTTTGAGGATGCGGGCGCCTGGGTCGCCGAGTTCCGATGCAGCCAAGCCCTGTCCTACGAAGCCTTGTCCCGTCCAGCCCATGAAATGGCACGCGAGCTGGCCAACACGCTGGAACGCGATGCGCTGTGGCGTGTCATCGATGAATCCAACGGTCCGGTTGCTGATGGCGATCGGGACCACACCACAGAGGCGTTTGCCTCGGCCCCATTGAGATAAGCATTGCGAGCCTATTTGTGAGTCGACCACTTTCACTCCCCCGTCTGACCAGCAGCGAAACCCAGGCGCTGGCCTCTTTGGCCACACAAGGTGCGGGCCACCTTGTGGCCCTGCCGCATGCGCAGAACGCCCATTTGCACCTGACGCCCCTGCCCCCAGGCCAAGCGCCTGTGCAGGCTGGCGGCACCTGTCGATTGCACATGGAATGGGCGGGCGGCCAGATGGCGCTGGACATGGCCCCGGCCCAGTTGGACGCCTGGGTGCAGATGGCCCTGGGCGTTGACGAGCTGGTGCAGCTGCCACCAGCGTTTCGCCAAGCGGCGCTGGAACATGTGGTGCAGTGGGTCAGCAGCGGACTGGACAAAGTGGGCCGAGGGCAAGCCCATGTGCGCCACATGGCCCCTGTGACCGAACCGCGCCCAGCCGATGCGCCTCATGCTTTGGCGCTTGAACTGGTGCTGGCCAATGGCCAGGTCCTGCCGGGCCTGCTGCACCTGGACAGCCTGGCGTTGATGCTGGTGGGGTCGCTCGTTCAGTCGGCACAGCCTGAGCAGGAAGACCACAGCATGGACGATCTGCCGATCGCGCTGGATTTGTGTGTTGGACACACCACGCTGCCCTTGGCACAGCTGCAGCAGCTGCAAGTGGGCGGCATGGTGCGCGTCACACACCCCCACCTCCCACCCGATCGGCAAGGCGTGCTGCTCACCACGGCCATCGGACAACGCCGCTTGTGGAGCGCCCCCGCTCAATGGCAAGAGGCGACCCTCATTCTCACAGCCAACCCCACCACCATGAACACCGCCACCGACGCACAACACGAATCTGGCGACAGCGCCATCGCTTTGGACAACCTGCCCGTGCATCTGAGCTTTGATGTCGGGCAAAAGGTGCTGACGCTGGCGCAGCTGCGCCAGTTGAGCGAAGGGCAAGCTTTGTCGCTGGACCGACAAATCCAGTCGGCGGTCAACATCCGTGCCAACGGTGCATTGATCGGTCAAGGGCAATTGGTCGACATCGATGGCCAGCTCGGCGTGCTGATCAACCAGCTGCACACCCCTCAACACCGCACGGCCGAGTAAGCGCATGCCTTCTGCAGGTTTCGATCCGATTTCACTGGCCATTGCGTTTGCGCTGTTGGCCCTTTTGCCCACGCTGGCCGTGGTCAGCACCACTTTTCTCAAATTGACCGTGGTGATGTCCTTGCTGCGCAACGCCTTGGGCATTCAGCAGATCCCCCCCAATTTGGCACTCTATGGCTTGTCCTTGATTCTGTCTGTTTACATCATGGCGCCAGTGGGTTCCTCCATTCACGAAGAATTCATCAAGCAACCGAAGACGACGCAGTCGGTCGAGCGCATGGTGACCTCGGTGGCCAAAGGGGCCGAGCCCTTGCGGGGCTTCATGCTCAAGCACTCGAGCCGCGATCACCGCGATTTCTTCAGCAAGACACTGGCAGAGCTTTGGGGCGCAGAGAAGGCCGCAGAGGTCAAATCCACCGACTTCGTGATCTTGCTGCCCTCGTTCATGGTCACCGAACTGACCGAAGCATTCAAGATCGGCTTCATGCTTTTTCTGCCCTTCGTGGTGATTGACCTCATTGTTTCCAACATCCTGTTGGCCATGGGGATGATGATGGTTTCCCCCACCATGATCTCCATGCCGCTCAAGCTTTTCCTGTTCGTCATGGTGGACGGCTGGACGCGCCTGATTCGGGGTTTGGTTCTTTCTTACGTCTGAGCGAACGCACCATGAACTCCAACGATGTTGTCGCCTATGTCGTGCAATCACTGACGCTGACCTTGATGCTGTCCATGCCAGCCATCGTGGTGGCAGCCGTCGTGGGCACGCTGTTTTCATTGATCCAGGCACTGACGCAAATCCAGGAGCAAACCCTGTCTTTTGCCGTCAAGCTGATCGCGGTGGGGCTGACCCTGTTTCTGACAGCGTCGTGGCTGGGCGGTGAATTGATGAACTACACCTTGTCCATCTTTGACAACTTTTACAGGGTGGCGCGCTGACCATGCCCTACCTGGGATCGCTGAGCTACGACGAGCTGAAAAACCAATTGCTGTTGCTGAGCGTGGTGCAAGCGCGCCTGTTGCCCTTGTTTTTGCTGATCCCATTCATGAACCGTGCTCTGGTTCCCAGGACGGTGTCGATCGCCATCGCCACCGCCCTGGGCCTGTTGGTTGTACCGACCTTGCCCTCTTTGAATCAGGTCGACTTTGACCCCACTTTTCTGATGCTACTGGGCAAGGAGGCGGTGATCGGTTTGGTGCTGGGTTATGTGGCGGCCATACCGTTTTGGACGCTGGAGGCGGTGGGTTTCGTGGTCGACAACCAGCGCGGCGCCAGCATGGCCGCCACCATCAACCCCATGACAGGTCACGACACATCGCCGCTGGGGATGCTGTTCAACTACGCATTCATCACCTATTTCATGCTCAGCGGCGGCCTGCTCTTGCTGTTGGGCATGGTCTATGACAGTTACCGATTTTGGCCCCCGCTGACTTTCTGGCCCAGCTGGAATCTGAACACGGCTGAACTGCTGCTGACCCAACTCAACCGCTTTGTATTGCAGGCGCTGTTGCTGGCTGCCCCGGTTTTGCTGGCCATGTTTTTGGCCGAATTGGGGCTGGCACTGGTGAGCCGCTTTGCGCCTCAACTGCAGGTGTTCTTTTTGGCCATGCCGATCAAGAGTGCCTTGGGCATCTTTGTGCTGATGGTGTATGGCTCAACGCTGTTCGATTACAGCCTGGAGCCGGTACGCGCGCTGGCGGCGTGGCCTGCCGACCTGCACCGGGTGTGGTCCCCCGCGCGCGGAGTGACGCCATGAGCGAAAAGACCGAACAACCTACCCCGAAAAAACTGCGCGAAGCGCGGGAGCGAGGGGAAGTTGCCAAAAGCAAAGACTTCACCCAGACCGCCTTGATCGTGGCTTTCTTTGCCTACACCGTGGCCAATGGTCAGCACATCGTCGAGAAGCTGGGGCTGTTGATGACCCTGCCCATGCGCTACATCCATCTTGACTTCGACGCTGCCGTGGGCGAGTTGCTGGAAAAAATGTTGCGCGAAGGCGTGCATTTGCTGCTGCCGTTTCTCATGATCGGCATCGGTGTGGGCATTTTTGCGGAAGCCATCCAGACGGGCTTGCTGATCTCGTTCAAGGCGGTGATGCCCTCGGCCAAAAAACTGGACATCGTCAGCAACGCCAAAAACATGTTCTCCAAGAAGAACTTCGTCGAGTTCCTGAAATCCACCCTCAAGATCACCGTGCTGTCTGTCGTGGTGTACCAACTGATTCGGGGCAGCCTGCCCGCGCTGATGCATGTGCCGGCCTACGACATCGTCAATTTCGGCCACATCGTCGGGGAATTGCTCAAGACCATGATCGTCTACACCGGTTTGGCCTACACCGTGCTCTCGCTGGCAGATCTGGCGTGGCAACGCTTTCAGTACACCAAGCAACTCATGATGAGCAAGGACGAAGTCAAACAGGAATACAAGGGCATGGAAGGCGACCCGCACATCAAGAGCCAGCGCAAAGCCATGCACCAGGAGTTGATGCAAAACGATTCTGTGCAGTCGGCACGCGAAGCCGCGGTGCTGGTGACCAACCCCACCCACCTGGCCATCGCCATCCGGTACCAGGAAGACGAAACCCCTCTGCCCCTTGTGACCGGCAAAGGGGAAGGTGCTCTGGCCCAGGCCATGATCGACGCCGCCATTCAGGCGGGTGTGCCCGTCATGCAGAACATTCCCTTGGCCCACGCCTTGTTCAACGAGGCCGCCATCCAGCAATACATTCCAGGCGATCTGGTCGAGCCTGTGGCGGCGGTGCTGAAACTGGTGCAAGACCTGCGTGCGTCTGGCCTGGCCACCAACAGCCCCTACCCCATGGATCTGAGCCGTCCTTGATGCTTTTTGCCTGAACACTTTATGAACCTCATCGAACGCTGGGCACAGTCCCAACAACTCGGACCGGTCAGCAACAGCCGCCGCTTCTCGGTGACTTTCGACCAGGTCCGCTTGCACCTGATCGAGTTGCACCCCGGCCAGGTGGTGTTGCAGGCACGCATCTGCGATCTGCCCACCGCCACCACGCAGCGCGAGCGCACCACCGAACGCGCCCTGCACATTGCCCTCGCACGTGCGCGTGCCAGTCACAGCCACCTGATGGTCGATGAGGACCAATCGGCTTTCTGGCTGCAACGCAGGGCCAGGCCTGGCGCCGATGTGTCTGACCTGGACCAGGAGGTGGAAGGCCTGATCAACGACATTGAACTGTGGAGAACAGCATTGTGAAAAACAAGAAGACCCCCCGCTGGCGCCAGACACTGCTGGCATCGGCTTTGGCGATCGGATGGCTCCATGTGGGCACCACCGCCTGGGCCGGCCCCGCGCCCTGGCCGGATGCGGCCTTCAGCTACTACGCCGAGGGTCAACCGCTGTCTCGCGTGATGAATGACTTTGCGGCCAGCTTCAACCTGACGCTGCAAACCACGTCACCGCTGACCGACAAAGTGACCGGACGCTTCAACGTCAAAAACCCCAGCGAGTTCATCGAACGGCTGACGGGCACCTATGGCTTGCAATGGTTCACCCACGCAGGGGTGCTGCATGTCTCGCGCAGCCAGGACATGGTCGTCAAGTCCATCCCGAGCACATCGCTGAGTGCCGGCGCCAATATCCGACAGGTGCTGTCGAGCCTGGGCGTGCTGGAACAGCGCTTTGGCTGGGGAGAGCTGCAGGAACAAGGCGTGGTGGTGATCTCCGGTCCGCCAGCTTATGTGCGCCTGGTCGAAGCCACTTTGGCCGCACTGCCCAGTGCGCCAGGCGGCCAGGCGGTGCGTGTGTTCCGGCTCAAGCACGCGTCTGTCGACAACCGCGTGATCAACTACCGCGACAAGGAAATCACCACCCCCGGTGTCGCCACCATTTTGCGCAACCTGATTTTGGGCGGATCGACCGCAGCGGGCGGGCAACGCACGGTGGCCATGCCCAATATGAGCGTGGTCAGCAACGCCAGCCTCGACCCCCAGTCCGGCACTGGCATGGCGGCACTGCCCAGCCTGGGGGGCGCGACAGCCGCTCCCGCCAACGATGCCAATGCGCCTCGCACAGGGACGCCTGTCGCAGCGGCGGGCGCGTCTTCAGGCGCCAACCCCATGCAAACCAGTGCCGCCAGCCGAGTGCGCGCCTCCATTCAGGCAGACCCCCGCATCAATGCCGTGGTGGTGCAGGACACGCCTGACCGCATGCCGATGTACGAGCAACTGATTGCCCAACTCGATGTGCCAACGCCTCTGATTGAAATCGAGGCCATGATCATCGACATCAACACCAGCAAGCTCGATGAGTTGGGCATCAATTGGGGCGCATCATCGCGCAAAAACGGCGTCGCCATGGGTTTTGGCAACGTCACAGACCAGCTGTCATCCAACACTTTGTCGTTCGCAGCGGCGGCCAAGGGCACGAGCGTGATCCCCTCCACCGCCGTGGTTTCAGATGCCAGCTACTTGGTGGCCCGATTGCGTCTGCTGGAGCAGCAAGGTGATGCCGCCATTCAGGCGCGCCCATCGATCCTGACCACTGAAAACCTGGGGGCCATCATCGATTTGTCGGAGACCCAGTACATTCAGACCACTTCGGAGCGTACCGCGCTGGTGACCCCCATCACGGCGGGCACCACACTGCGCGTGACACCGCGTGTCATTCAGGATCAGCTGGACCAAAGCATCCGGCTGAGCGTCGACATTGAGGACGGCCAGATCCAGGCCGGCGCGGGCACACAGGCCCTGCCTTCGGTGCGTCGAGGCACCGTGAGCACGGAAGCCAGTGTCAAGCAGGACCAAACCCTGCTGATCGGTGGCTACAACTCCATCCAGACGGTCAAAACTTCCGACAAGGTGCCGGTTCTGGGCAACGTGCCCTTGCTGGGTGCGCTGTTCAAGAGCCGTTCCGACAGTTTCCAGCGCCGTGAACGCCTGTTCCTGATCCGTTCGTCCTTGGCAGGCACCGACACCCCCATGGCAAGCCGCGCCATCCCGCCATCGCAGTTGGATGCACCGTCTGTGTCTGCATCCGTGCGCGCCCAAGAACCCTCTAAAGAAAGCCCGCAGAAATGACTTCTTATTGCACCTTTGCCCCCAGTGGACGCATCGACGCCAGCAACGCGGCCATCCTCGAAAAAGACCTCCTGAGTTTGATGGAAGGCAGCGGGCCTTCTGTCGTGATTGACCTGAGCGGGTTGAACTACATCAGCAGCGCCGGTCTGCGCGTCTTGCTGGTGGGGGCGAAATCAGCGCGCGCCAGAGGGGGCAAAGCCGTCATTTGTGGTGCACCGGCCACGATTGCCGATGTGCTCAAGATGAGCGGCTTCGACAAAATCATTCCCCTGCTGCCCGACGCGGCCACAGCGCAGGCGCAACTCGGCGCCTGAAGAGGGGTGCCACCGTGCAAGCAAGTCCTCTCTTTCACTGCCGCATCGCCAACGCGATTGACCAGTTGCCGCTAATCCTGGACGGCCTGGAGCAGGCCTGCACAGCCCATGGCTGGGATCCTGCACTGCACATGCAGCTGGCTCTGGTTGTCGAAGAACTGGTGGTCAACGCGGCCTCTTACGGTGGCCGCGCGCCCGGTGAAGGCTGGGTCAGCGTTCGCATCGATGCCGCCAGCAACGGCGTGCGGATCGTGATCGAGGACAACGGCAATGCATTCGATCCTTTTTCAGCCGCCGAACCCGATGTGGGGCTGGACCTGGACAGCCGTGCCATTGGCGGTTTGGGCGTGCACTTTGTGCGTGAAATGACCGACGAGCAGACCTATGAACGGGTTGAAGGTGTCAACCGTGTCACGCTTTTCAAAGTGTGCTGACAGAGACTCCTGCCGCAGCGGCCCGCTGATTTTCATCCACCATTTTGAGAAACAAGACATGACTGCCTATGCCCAGCTTGTGGAAGATCTGTGCCAGCACTTTGGCATGCCATCGACGCCCGATGCAGATTTATGGGTCTTGGAAACCGACCTGCACTCGGCCAGCGTGTCACCCTGTCTGATGCATTCAGAGACGCCAGGTGTGCTGATTCAAGTGCTGGTCAGGGAAATGCCCGAAACCCGCGATGAGAGTGCGGTCGATGCGCTGCGCCTGCTGCACCGCTTGAACCACGATGCGCGCTTCATGACGCCCTGGCGCATCGTGCTCAGCGAAGAAGGCGAGCTGCTGATCACGCAAACGCAGGCACTGACCCACATGGACACCCCCGCACTGGCCGCGGCATTGACCGATGGCCTGGAGCGCGCCGACTTGCTCAACAAGCTGCTGGACGACTGGTTAGCGCCTGCCACCGCTGAGCTGGCCTCCAGCCCCATGGCTTTGCCGCCCCACGTGATTTTTGGATAAAAGCACCGAGAGGATTGTTTCATGCCACTTCAACTCAACGTTCGCACCAATACCTCGTCGACCCTCGGAACCGCTGCGTTTGGCCAACGCCTGGGCCAAGAACTGTCGAAATCCCCAACCGATGGCCCAAAGTCTGTCCAGGATTTGCTCACCTATGTGCAGGGCAAAGGACAAAACGCCCAAATCCGCGTCGTCAACACCACCAAAAACAGTGATCTGGCTTTCAAGGCCAAAACTTTTGGGTTTCTAACTTACCGGAAAGAGCGCACGGCTGAAGCCATCAAGCAGTTGCTGGTGCGTGCCGGCGTTGACCCCTTGGTGGCCCAAGCCACAGTGGACCGCGCACTCAAGCAAGACAACAACCGCTACCGCACCGCCACCGCCGCGCTGATCAAAGACATCTTGCAGGATCCGAGCGTTCAAGCGGCCATCGCCCCAGCCAACGCAAGCCAAGGCGCTGAAGCAGCGGCGGTCCCACAGCAGGCAGCACCAGCGGCGCCACGCCCCGCACCGATCCAGTTGGCTTTGAAGCCACAGCATGCAGCGTCGATAGACCTCATCAGCAAAGAGTTCAAGAACAAGAACCTCGTTTCGGCACTCAAGCTCTACCCCAAAAGCGATCAAATGGTTTTCAAATTCGCCCACGCCTCTGGTGGCAGGGCTGAATTTCGGGATTTAGGCGCGTTTGAAGAAACAGTGCGGATTCGAAAAGGAAAAATCCTTGGCGACGACATGTTGTACGAGGATTTTGAAAAGCAATATCCGAAAGCCCAAAAAGACCTTGGGACACCCGACAAATACCTGCTCCAGGAACTCCAAGAGGGACAGGCTGTGGGGCCCTGCCTGCTGGTCCCCCGCCAAGATCTGGAGCTGAACCCCAACTTCGCTGACAAGAATTTCAAGGTTCTTGGAACCATCACACTGGAGGACAACAACAGTTCGGTCGCAGAAGCGCCGCCCTTGCCGCAAGCCAGTGCCTCTGCGGCCACCGACGACCTCGCACAATACGAGGTGACGGGCCCTGTCCCATCGTTCACGATGTCAGCATCCAGCACAAACACGTCGCAGTTGGACGCTTTTCTCCGGGCGCACGAACTGCAACCGGGCCAGGCATTGGGAGAGGGCTCATTTGGGGCCGTAACGTCCATGAGCCACCCGTCCAGACCAGAACCAGTGGTCACCAAATACTTTGTCAAACACGGCAAGCCGATGCCTGTAGCGCTCACCCCCATTCGGCAAGCTGGCGCCCTCAGCGAGGGCTACGCGGCTTACCTTGAAAGCTCCCGCAGAGACCCTTCATGGACAAAACCCAACATCGTGGCACCCAGCCATTACATTGTGGGACGCCCTCAAGGTGGGAGCGATCAACTGGAACTGGTGCCGATCAGCGACTTGAAGAAGACCTTGCGTGAGCAACACCAAAACGGTGGGCCTGATCTCAAATGCTACGGATTGGTCATGGAGAAAGCCCCCGGCCAAGAAATCGGCGAGCAAATGACGGCCCTTTCTCAAAATGGCCAGCAACGTGCGCAATGTGCTCAGTCTGGCCTGGAAACCTTGAAAACACTCAATGCACGGGGTTTTGTCCACAGAGACATCAAACCCAACAACTTGATGTTTGACGGCAAAAACACCCACTTCATTGACACGGGCTTGCTTTTCAAGATTCGCAAGCAATCGGCCGACCCCAACCTCACAGAAGATGAACGGCAGGCCGAATTGCCCAACAACCCCACGGGAACGCTTCTTTACATGCACAAGGACCAACTCGCGGGTGGAGACACGCGGGTAGGCACGCAAGCCGACCTGCATGCGTTTGGCCTGGTCACCTTGGAAATGGAAGCGCCTGAAGTGTTTGCCGAGTTCGCCACTTTGAATCTGCCCAGCGCAGAAGACTTCCCCATGGGGCCGAAAACCTTTATTCAAAGACTGGATCAGGTCATTGCCACGGCCAAGGCCAACGGCGACAGCAAGCTTCAACAATCTGCCGAAGCACTCAAAAGAAACATCCAGAACCCCAACCATCTGGCCCATCTGGGCTTTCAGTGCTTGCAAAAAGCAGACACCACCGACCCGCAATACACCGCGCTGCGCTGGGCTGACCGGTCATTCTCAGACGGACAATACACACAACTGCTGCGTCACCCGGCGCTGCAACGTCGACAAGGGGCACAGGCATGAGCACAGCGGACAAGCACCTTCACCTGTTTTCAGACCTTTTCGAGGGCCTGGTTCGTGCACACGGTGGGCCGACGGAGGGTCACGACGCCTTTGCCGATGGGTTTTCATTTCAGCCAGGCGGACGGACCTACCGGCTTTTACCCTCTGGCCACCAAGAGGCTTTGTTGGAGATCGCGGTGGGCCCCTTGGAAGACTTTTGTGATTTGGACCATGCGGAGCAAAGTGATCGCGTGCTGCGCACCTTGCTGCAGTTGAACGGTACTTTGCTGGACGAGCACCACTGGCTGGTCAGTCTCGACGCGAACGATGCCTTGGTGCTGTCCACCCAGGTCCCCGCGCAGCAGTCATCTGTCGAGGCCGTACAAGCACTGGCCCTGCAGGGTTTGCAGCGTGCACACGCCCTGAGGCAACTGTGTGCCCATTTGGCCTTGCTGAATGCCCCAACCGCTGTCACAGCGCGTGGCACGCCCAGGGACTCTTTTCAGCCGTTTGCTCAAGTGGTGTAAGCCCGAGGTGCCATGCCGGCACCTCGCCGCAGGCACACTTCAGACACGGATGGCATGCTGCATGTGAACCATGGTTTGCGCCATGCTCAAGCCCTGAAGGTCTGTCGTTGACTGCCGGCGCTGCATGGTTTGTTCGTCCAGCAAGCGGTTGCGCAAGGAGGCAAATTCGCTGTTGTGCGCCAGCAGCAATTGGCCTGCGTTGCCGAGTTGCTTGATCTCCTTGTTCAGTTGCACGATGCCGCGTGCCACCCTCAAGAAGCCGACGCCAATATCGACAACGCCCATCCCGGTTTCTTCCAAAATATCGGCCACCGTCAAAGCGCCGTCAATGACCGCTTGCTTGGCCGGATTCTCAGAACGCAGTGCCGTTTGGTACACCTCAAAGGGCAGCTCCTCCAGCAGCTCGGCCATGTGGGTGAATTGCTCATCCAACGCCTTTTCACTGGCCTCAAGCTCTTGCGCCAAAGCCGCCTGCCGAGGGCTTGGCCTCAACCCACCCATCAAAGCCTTGAGCTCGGCCAACGCGTTGGCGATCTCCAACAAACGCCCTTCCAGCACAACCGGCTCAGCATTGGAGGCACCTCCCGCGGGCGGCGCCACAGCAAGAGGACTGGGAGAGTGCTGCGCCATGTTTCTGATCTGGTGCTCGACGGCTGGCTGGCCACGCATCACCGATTCAAGGCTGTGATGAACCCCCACCAAAATCAGCCCCCCTGCCAAAAACGGCAGCCCCGTGCCGCTGGCCAAGCTGCCGGCCACAAAAATGGTGGCATCGACGGCACCGCTGATGCAACGGCCGAGTTTTTCGCGCACAGGGGTGGCCCACGTCGAAGGACAGAGTTTGAACACCAGGTTGGCCACCGCGTTGGTGCCCATCGGCAATGCGTGCGGAGGCTCGAGCCCCTTGGCCTGAGCCAAAGCGTTTTGGTACAGCTTTTGCGCACACCAAGCATCCGCGGCCAAACGCAAAGCAAAGACCCCAGCAATCCCGCCGACAGCCAACAGCCCTCCGCCCGTCAACGCCCCTACCGCAAGAACCCCAGCGGCAACGAGCCCAACGGCCACCGCACCGCCCAATTTCTGGAAAAAACTGCGCTTGCTGGCGTTCACTCCTGCTGTTTTGGCCATCTCGTAGCGATCGGCGAGGTGCTCCAAATTCAGCCCTTTGCGGTTGTCAACCTTTCGAAATGCTTCGCGAGGGCTGTGGATCTTGGACGATGATTTTGGCGCTACCTGCTGGCCTGGACGGGCTTCCAGAGACGCCATGGCCACTTCCATGTCTGACAAACCTGGCGACTCAGGAACATGGACCTGGGTGGACATGAACAGCGGCTGACGCGGCAAGGTGTGCGCGGCGGGTTCAAACCCACGCTCCACCACACCCAGCGGCACCTGGTTGGTGGGCACACCAGGCGCTGTTGCCGTGGCCTGCGGCGATGCCCCCGCAGCCTGCACAGCGCCGAGACCTGTGCCATGGGGTGCAGACAATGCAACGGGCATTTCACACGCCCCTTATTGGAGCTTGTGCATCAAGCGCAAAGCCATCTCGCGAATGTGCGGCGGGTTGTGCGGCAGATCACACAGCTGCTGCGCAGCCAACAAGGCGTCATGGGCCTCCAAGGTCTCGCCCAGAGCGGCCAGACACTCGCCCAATCGAAAAGCAGTGGCCGCATCCGTCGGATCCAGCGCGTAGGCATACGCGTAATGGCGCCCCGCAAACGCCAATTGGTCCAGCGCTTGCAAGGCCATGGCATAGCCAAACTGGAACGAAGGCTCGCCGGGACGCATGGCCACCAATTCGCCCCAAGTGCTCAGCGCCTTGTCGCCATCGCCGGTTTGCAGCGCGGCTTGCGCCTGCTGCCACAACACGGCCATGCGTTCAGGCTCAGGCTCTGGCGTGTCAGACACCAGCGGCGCCAACCTGTCCAAGAGGGCCTCCAGCCGCTCTTGAGCCTGTGCTTGTGTCAAAGCCAATCCTCTGCTCACCTGCACTCAGCCACGCACGGCCCAAGGCTCGATGTGCGGCGCATTCGGCAACGCCGACGCCGTAGCCGACGCTTGCTCTGCAAGACCAAATGACTCGGCAGCCACGGCATCCCCCACCCGATGCAACCACATGGCCACATCGGTGATTTGCAGTGCCAAAGCATCGGGCTCCAGCCCTTCGCTTTGAACCAATTCGGCATGCACATCGAGCCAAGGGGCATCCACCGCCGTCTGCCAACGCAGACCTGCAGGCAGCACCTGGTTGATGCTGAGCACCAGCATGGCCACCTGCTCAATCGGACAGTCAGGGGTCAAGCGGCCATCGACCCACCAAGTGCGCGCCAGCTCATCCCAGCCCAATGTCAGGCGACGGCCGTCACCCACATCGAACACCAGATCAAAGCCCTCGCTGTCAGGGTCGTTCAGGAAATCGTCCGCAATGGACTCCACAGGGAAATGGGCCAGGTGCAAAGCCATCAAGGCCGTGTGCCTGGGGTTGTGAAAATCTATGTCCATGAAAATGCTCTCACTCTTGAGGTCTGCCCCATCGTCAGCGGACTTCGTTCATCAGGTTTTGAAATCGGATGTGACCCTCTGAGCCCTCCGCATGATCAGGCAATATTGCAGGACGATGCGCCACACCCAACTCATCTTCAACGGTGATGGCCAGGGTGGCGCTGAACTGATACAGATTGACCAACCCATTCAGGTGCTTGTCTCTGGCCGCACCGGGATTGTCAAGCAAGGCATCATTGACCATCCCCGTAGATCCTGCCAGCACATCCAAGCCCGGACTGTTTTGAATTTTGGTGGCCCAGCGCGTGCGCTGCTCGGGGCTCATCCCTGCAACCAGGCCTCTCAAATGAGGTTGCAGCACCGCTGAACGCATGTCCTCAGCCGCCTCACGCCCCATGGTCTCCTCCCCAGCCTCAAGCAAAAGGGAATTCTCGGCCACAGTCCATGCATCCAAAGCCTTCTGCATCTTGCGCAAACCGGCCATGTCCTGCTCATAGCTCTGCTGACCGCTGTCAAGCCAATCGGTCACAGCCTGTTTGTATTTTGCAATGGCCGCATCGCGCTGAGCCTCCAGCAAATTGAGGCTGAAGGTGCTGTGCACATCCAGATATTCAATCTTGCCAGGCTGGCCGGCCTGATCGGACGGTGTGTAGCGAAGCTGCAAAGACGTTTTGTCTTTGAATGACAGAGGTTGGCCCTGCTCATCCATCAGGCCCAAGCCGGATTTGTTGTACATCATGGAGGGCGAGGTGTGACCAGCCTCGCATTCGGCGCTGATCAACAGGCTGTTGGCCGGATCCCCCTCAGGCTGAACGTTGATGGACTGCACGCCATCGGCGTTGGTGAACCAGGGTGCGCCACCCTGATTGCCCTGCATGCTCGCTACGGCGTACGCTCCAATCGCCCCTTGTTGGTTCAGCAGGTGGGGCAAATCCCGCAAGGCGTTTTGCGCCTGGGTGGTCGAGCCACCAAAAGTTTGCTGTAAGCCATCGCGAAGCGTCTGCAGCCCTGCTGGTCCTTGCTTGCCAAGAAAGCGCCCGCCATAGCTGATGTCCATGCGCGACACGTCGATCATGAACTGCTTCGCTCGAGGGTCGCTGACCCCATCTTCGGCCAGGGGTGCGAATTGGTGGCCTTGGTCCGCCTTTTCAAGGTCGGATTGAAGTGTTGCACTCAGCTTTTCACGTTCTGAAGCGCCTGCTCTGAAAGCCATGGATTCAGGAAGTCTGCCGCCCGGCACCTGGATGCTGCGAGGGTGCACGCTGAGCAGCGCTTCGCCTTGCGGCGGTGGCGTGCCGATGGCACGGCGGTAATCGGCCATCCGTGCCTCGTGCTGGTCGATGTCCAACTGGACGTTCAGCTTCTGCGCAAAGTCACGGGCCTGCACCACGGTGGCCTGTGGCCGAGAAGGCACCAGCCCCAGACCGTAGCGCCGATCAATGGCATCCATGGCTTTTTGACGGCTTTCGGCACGTTCTGCACGTTTGCGGCCGACTTTGTCCTTGAACCGGCTGACCCAATTGCGCTCTTTGAGCTGCAAAACCGCCTGCCCATCGCGCTCAAACAAGCGAAATTCGTAACGGTTGCTGGCCGTCTGGAATCCACCGTGGCTGCGGGCGCTGTCCAGCAAACTCCGGACATCGGATGTCTTGACCAATCCCTTTAGGGCAGCACCGTTGGATGTGGCGCCCAGATTGACCTCAAAACCACCTTTGATGGCTGTCACCATGTTTTTCTCCGTCACAACTTTTACGTTATTTAAAATATAACACAAAGACATTCTGGAATCTACCAAACGCTTTTATGCAAATAGAACTCATGCATTTGAATGGGAGCGGAGGGGAGTCGCCAGATGTGTTGCGCCATGGCTGGGTGTTGCAGAACAGCTTGGTGCAACTGAAGACATCAGAAACGTCTTTTTAGCGTTATATTTACAAGTATAAAAAGTCACTGTAAAAACCCCAAAATACTGGGTATCAAAAGGAAACCATGAAGCGATCTCTTTCCAAGGCACTGTTAGGTCTGAGCCTGAGCTGCACCCTCCCCCTGGCATGGGCGCAAGCCACTCCCCCAGCAAACAAAGCCACTGTGTTTTTGCACCGCGCAGAACAAGAGCGAATCGGCCACTACAGCCTGGAACGCCTGAACCGCATCACAGGGGCAGAACTTGACAACTTCATGTCGACGTCGACTCAACCCAACACGTACCGCGGTCAGTTGGCCAAGGCCCGCTACCCGGTTCAGCTGTACCGGCTGAAGTACCACTCGGTCATTCCCGAGCTGGGAAACCGCCCCACGGTGGCTTCGGGTTTGGTCGCCATTCCCGAAACGGGGCAACGCAGCATGCCACTGGTGTCGTACCAGCATGGCACGGTGTTCGACCGCAGCTATGTTCCGTCCAACCCCGATGCCTCCATCGAGACACGACTGGTGTTGGCGCAATTCGCGGCGCAGGGCTACATCGTGATCGCGGCTGATTATTTCGGGCGAGGACAATCCAATCTGCCTGACAGCTACCTGGTGCGTGACAGCACCCGACAAGCGGGTTTTGACCTGTTTCTGGCCGCGCGCGAATTTCTGAAAACACGTGGTGTGGACTACAGCCACTTCTTCTTGAGCGGTTGGTCGCAAGGCGGCTGGGTCACCCAGCAGTACCTGCGCATGCTGGAGGAAGCCGAAGTCCCTGTCACCGCCACCGCCGTTGCCAGTGCCCCGGTCGACATCGCACTGACCATGAACCGCTGGATCAACCACCCACAAGCGGTAGATGCGGCTTATCTGACAGGCGTTGCTGCCATCCAATTGTTGGCTCAGGAACACTATATGCAGCAGATGGGCCTGGCTGAATCTGCCATCCGCCCGGAATACCTGGCAGCCGCACGTGGGCTGTACCGTAACGACATCAGCTGGGAAGAATTTTCAAAGCGCACCCCTGCCAAATTGGTCGATTTTTTGCGCCCTGAATTTCGCCAAAGTGGTCTGACCGGCGCCACCGCGTATTGGCAAACCCTGGAGCGCAACCAAGCCTACCGCTGGACCACACGCACCCCTTTGCGCGTCTACACGGGCGGTACGGATGAGGTGACGCCCCGTTACGTGGGCAACTTGCCCGAAAAGACCCAGCAGCTGCTGGGTGGCGCTCCTGTGACGACGATCGATGCGGGTGACAACGCCGACCACCGCAGTGTCTTTGTTTTTGGGCTCATGGACCAAAAAAGGTGGTTCGACAGCTTGCTGCAACGCTGACGCAACACACCATCGCTTATTTCATAACCCCATAACGCCAGAGGCCCCGCAAAGCGGGGCTTCTGGCGTTATGGGGCAGAACAAACCTGCGTCAGGTTTTGGCCGAGGCTGTGTGGTGTTGAATCACAACCAAAACTGAGCCAGTTTCAGAGCATTACACGTTGAAATTTGAGCCACACCACAAGCTACCCTGCTTACTTTTTGTGCAGGGTGGCAGGAGTGATCAACGTGAGTACTTTGAGCAAATTGCGCCGTCTTGTTTTGAGGGACTGACCTGCCCGGATTTTTCGAGCCATTCATTCCTGTAAGACGGCCTGGTTGGGGATTGAATGATATTGCTGCTTGAATTCGTGCGGTGTTTGGTAGTCCAGGCTGCTGTGCGGTCGCACGGTGTTGTAGTGGCGTCGCCAGGCCTCAATGACCACCTGAGCCTCCCGGCGTGAACGGAACCACTCCAGGGACAGGCATTCATCGCGGAACTTGCCGTTGAAGCTCTCGTCGGTACCGTTTTGCCAGGGCTTGCCCGGATCGCTCAGGGATGTGCCGATGCCCGCTTGGGCGATCCATTCGAGGATGGCGTGGCTGACAAACTCCGGCCCGTTATCCGAGCGCATGAACAGCGGCGCGCCGTGCAAGCTCACCAGCCGCGAGAGCACCTCGATGACGCGCTGGGATCGGATGGCTCCCGCCACGTCAATAGCCAGGCATTCGCGCGTGTATTCGTCCACCACCGTCAGGCATTTGATCTGGCGGCCGTTGGCAGTAGTATCGAAGACGAAGTCATAGGCCCACACCATGTTGACCTTGAACGGTGTGTGTACCCGTGGTCTGCCGCTGGCAATGCGCTTACGAGAACGCTTCCTGGGCACCAGCAAACCGGCCTGGCGCCAGATGCGATGGGTGCGCGACCAACTGAGCTCCAGGCCCTGGCGACGCAGGAAGATGCGAATGCGCCGATAGCCATAACGCGGGTACTGCGCCGACAGTGACTTCATCGCCTCGATGACCGGCGCATCCTTGGCGGGCAACCGCAACTCATAGCTCAGTGTCGAGCGCGCCATCCCGATCAGCCCGCACGCCCGACGCTGCGACAGGCCCCGCTGGCAAGCCAGTTGAACCTGTTCGCGCCGGCCCTGCGGGCTCACCACTTTTTTGAGTTGATCTCCTTGAGCACCTCAATGTCCAGCGCCGCCTCGGCCAGCAGTTTCTTCAGGCGAGCGTTCTCCTGCTCCAGGGCCTTCAGGCGTTTAACATCGGCCGCCTCCATCTGCCCGAAGTGCTTGCGCCAAGCGTAGATCGTAGGCTCACTGACCTTGTGCTTTTTGGCCGCCTCGGCAACCGTGGTGCGGTCTGCCTCACGCAGTACCGTGACCATCTGTTCTTCTGTGAATCGACTTTTTTTCATGGGCTCCTCGCGGATTGGGAGCCATCTTCCTAGAAATCATTGGTCCGGAAAATCCGGGCAGGTCAGTCGGATTTGCGAGCACCCCAGAACAAAACCCTCGCGCTAGCCACGGGCTCATCCACGCGGCGGCTCTGAGCATCTGCTGAAACAAGCGCAGCTCATAGGGAATTTGTCCCCCCATTGGCCAGAGCTGGCGGCGCAACTGGAGTCGGCTGACCCCATTCTTTGACTACCCGCCTGAGATCCGCAAGGTGATCTACACGACCAACGCCATCGAGTCGGTCAACATGAGTCTGCGCAAGT
>JACCDU011407660.1_pt1 | contig 55953 bp, 74 predicted proteins | sample 7446081 | NCBI WGS metagenome assembly JACCDU01 (sample SAMN15323447, study PRJNA562643) | freshwater metagenome | isolation source: river surface water | place: USA:Blue River Watershed | collected 2017-08-17 | reverse complement strand
GGCGGCGCTGCTCGGCGCGGGCCGTGGCCTTGCGGATCTCGGCCAAGCGGCCGGGGCACTCGGCACGGCGCAGCAGCAGGCGCAGCTCGCGGCCGCTCGTCAGGTCGGCGAGTCGGGTCAGGCGCTGGGCGCTCTGGGTGCCGGCCAGCAGCAGACGCAGCTTGGCGCGGGCCGCGCGCTGGCCGACATCGGCGGCGCTCTGGGCGGCCTCGGTACGGCGCAGCAGCAGGCTCTGGCCACGGCCGGTCGCGGTCTGGCCGACGTGGGTCAGACGCAAGGCGCTCTCACGACGGCGCAGCAGAACCTGCTCGCGGGCATCGGCCGCGACGCCGGCTCGCTGTACGGCGCAGACACGAGCGCGCAGCTGCGCGCTGCCGATCAGCTGGCAGGCCTTGCTGGCCAGCGCCAGACGGCCGAACTGGCAGGCGCCGGCGCACTCGGCCAGATCGGCGCGACGCAGCAGGCGCAGAACCAGCGCAACCTCGATCTCGCCTACGCCGACTTCCTGCGCCAGCAGGGCTACCCGCAGGAGCAGATCAACGCTATGCTCAACACGTTCAAGGGCGTGGCGCAGGGTGTCCCGACGGCGACAGTCAAGGAGGGCATCGAGTTCCCCGGCTCGCAACCGTCGCCGCTGGCCACCGCCGGCAGCACGGCGGCCACGTTCTTGGCGCTGCAGAAGCTCGGTCTGTTTGGGTGATGTCCTATGTTTGAAGACGACGAAGACGAACTCTACGCCGATTCCGCCATGGGCGGCTTGGGTGCCGTGCCTTCCGCCAGCTCGGCGGATGCTCTGGCGGCTTGGCAACAGGCGCAGGCGCTTGTTTCCGAGGGCATTAAGAGCAATCTCGACCTGATCACCGCCGGCCGCGAGCGCATCCGCCAGCAGCGCGTGGGGCCGTCTCCGGCTGAGCAGTTGCTCGCTGTCGCTGCCGCCCTCGGGCAGCCGACGCGCACCGGCTCTTTCGGCGAGACGATGGGCAACCTGTCGGGCGCGCTCCTCAAGCAGGCGAGCGCAAAGCGCAGCGCCGAGGAGGAGCGGCAGATGCTGTACGACAAGTACGGCATGGAGATCGGCAACGAGCGGCTGCGTATGCTGACCGCCGCCGCCAATCAGGCCGGCCAGACGTACAGCCGGACGGCCGCTGCCGAGGCGGCGAGGGCGCGTGCGCAGGCGGCTGCCGCCAAAGCCAACCGACCGATTTTCCGAGGTACGGAAAAACTCAACGACGGGACGATTGTCGCCATCTACGAGGACCCGACTACGGGCAGGTTGACGAACCAGCCGGTCGGACAAGGCGAGCAGCAGCTGATGCCGACGGAATTGCTTGCCGGTGGCAAGCCTGTGTTCCGCATGGGCAGCAAACTGGTTTTGGCAGACGGCTCTCCGGTTACTAACGTGGACAAACCGGAACGCAAGCTGTCGCCGACGGAAATCGCTCTTGTCGACGAGAAGACTAAGAGCCTCACGGCCGGCAAAGAAAGCCTGATCAGTCTGAACCGCGCGCTTGAACTTAACCCCCTCGCGCTTGAAGGCAGTCTCACCGGTTTCCGCAAGTCGGTGGGTGCGTTCTTCAGCAGCGACGACCCAGCGTACGTGGCCACCGAGGACCTCGACAAAACAATTACCGGCTCGGCGCTGTCTCAGATGAAGAGCGTATTCGGCGCCAACCCGACCGAGGGCGAACGCAAGATTTTGCTTGAGCTGCAGGGGTCGAGCAACCAGCCCCGAGCCGTGCGTGAAAGGATCTTCCGAAACGCCATGGAAGCCGTGCAGCGTCGTATAGAATCGGAAGCAAAGACGTTGGCTGACGTCCGCTCCGGTAGCTTTGGCCGCGTTCAGTCTGCCACCCCGTCCGGCGGCGGCACGCGCCTCAAGTACAACCCCAAAACGGGTAAGATCGAATGATCGAAGTTGAAGCGCCGGACGGCAGCATCGTCGAGTTCCCGGAGGGCACCAGCCCGGAAGTCATGGCAGCCGCCATGGCTCAGCGATTTGGTGCGCCCGCTAAGCGGGCTGTTTCCACGGCGCCTGCAGCATCTGCTGCGGAGCCTTCAGCGGTTCCGGCTGTCGACGGCCGCAAGGCGTTTGAGAGCGAGCTTGGCGAGTATTACAAGGGCCTGAAGGGAGCGCCACTCGACCCCAGCAGGCTGTCGCAGCTCGGGGAAAAGTACCTTGGCGGCGCGCCCAGCAACATTCCCGAGATCGAAGAGTTCTACAAGAAGTACGGCACGCTGAATCCGCGTCTGCGCGACGTAGCCCCCGACGCGCCGCCCACGCCGGCCGCCAAGCCAGATGACATCATTACGACGGTGCCGCGTGCCGGCGAAGGCGTGCAGGTCGCCCGCGCTTTCGGCAAAGGGTTGCTCTCCAACTTTGCAGACGAGGCGGAGGCGGCCACTCGCATGTTGCTTTCCGGCGAGATCGGCGCAGACGAGTATTACCGCATTAAAAATCAGGTAAACGCCGACTACAACGCGTGGGCCAAAGACAACCCCGGCGCCGCTCTCAGCGCAGAGTTGAGCGGCGGCGTAGCGCAGATGTTCATTCCGGGCTTGAATATCGCCGGCAAAGCCTTCCAAGGCGCAAGCGGCTTGGGCCGCGCAGCGTTGTCGGGCGCAGCCAGCGGCATGTTGTCCGGGGCTGGCGAGGCCGACACGCCGTCCGACATTGTACCTGCAATGTTTGAGCAGGGCGTGGAAGGTGGCGTAGCTGGAGGTGTGCTCGGTAAGGCAGCGGAACTGGGCGGTCGCGCCGCCATTTCCCTTTTGGCAAAGCTGCGTGGGCAGTATCTGCCACCGGCTGAGCAGCGCCGGGCGGCCGAAATGCTTTACAGCGCGACAGAGGGTGGCACGTCGCCTGAGCGCGCCGCCGGCTTGGCTCGCCTCGCGCAGCGCTACGACGTGCCGACGCCGTTCGGTATGGCCACGCCGGAGCTGGCTGCTCTGTCCAAAGTCGTCATGGCACGCGCGCCCCTGCGGGAACGCACCCTCGCTACGAGCTTGGTTGACACCCAAAAGCCGGAGGCCGTGCGTTCTCGCGTTCGAGGGCAAATCGAGCGTGCGTTTCCGGGGGCAGAAGATTATGGCGCGGCTGAAGACCGGTACACGCAAATACTGCGCGGAAACGCCAACAACCGCTACGAAGCGGCTTACGCCGCCGCGCCGGAGATCCGCGACCCCCTCATTCGCGAGGCCCTGTCGAACCCGGCTATCCAGTCTGCGTATCAGGATGCTTTGCGCATGTCGCGCGACGAGATGGCAGCAGCGGCACTGCGCGGCGAAGATCCAGCCAAGTACGCCATGAAAGAGTTCATGGAGCCTGTGCTCGACGCTCAAGGTAATCTTGTCGGCGTAAAACCGACCGGCGCCAAGGTTCCCGACCTGCGCTCGCTGGACGCGGTGAAGCGCGCCTTGGATCGCCGCGTGTCTGCCCTTTTCGCGTCTGGACAGGGCGGCGAAGCGACCACGCTCAAGGAACTGCGCAACGCGTTTGTAAAGCGCCTCGACGCCGTCGGGCCTGCGGAGTACAAAGAGGCCCGCGCGCAATACGCCGGCGACATGGAGGTGCGCGACGCGCTTCAGTACGGCCGAGATCTTGTCACCGGGAACATCCGCCCCGATCAAGTTCGGAAGTTTGTTTCCGAGCTGGGTTCCGATGCCGAGCGCACGGCTCTCAAGAACGGCGTGTTCGAGGGGCTTATCGCGCCTCTCGAGAAGGCGAAGACGAACCGCAACTTTGCTCGCGACCTCGTCCTTGACGAGCGGAAGATGGCGAAGCTGCAGGCCGTCATGCCGCCGGCAGAGTTCAAGTTTCTGTCCAAGGCTTTGCAGGAAGAGCGCAAACTCTTTGAACGCGTCGCAACTGCGCGCGGCGGCTCGCAGACGGTGCCGCTGGCCGAGTCTGTGCGCCAGTTCGACGAGATTATGGCGGGCGGCAACATCGACGAAGCCATCAACTTCCTTGCGGCGGGGCCGCAAGGTAAAATGGTTGCGCTGGCCAAGTTTGTGAGCAAACTCAACCCGCAACGTGAGTTCGGCGAGAAGGTCTACACGGAGCTGAGCCGGGCGCTGAGCGCCGACACGCCTGATAAGCTGAGAAACGTGCTTGGCATGCTGCGCAATTCTGAGAGCTACGCGCAGAGCGCTTTGGCGGTCAGCAAGGCGGCCACAGGCGAGGTCGCGGCGGTGACGGGCAACGTCGCGCCGTCTTTGGTCGAGGATCGGGGTATCAACCCGCCGCCGCAGCCCACTATCGGTGCGCCCAAGTCCGAGAGCACGGAAGAGAGCATCCGCAAGGCCAACGAGGCGCTGTACGGCACGGAGCCTGAAGACAACTCTGGTCTTGCCGCTGTTCCGGCGGAGGTAGCCGAACCGGGCCGCGCCCCTTTCGGTGATTCGCTGGGCGACCGCAACATGAACAGGGGCAATTTGCGCGATTTTCCGTGGGTGCGCAAACAGCCCGGCTACGTTGGCCCCGGCGAAGGCGGATTCGCAAGGTTTGAGAGCGTTGAGGCCGGCGACGCGGCGCAGCGACGGCTGGTCGAGAACAAATTCAGCGCGGGTGCGAAAACCGTCAACGCGTTGATCGATTCGTACCTCGGCGGCGATCCGGCCAACAAGCCGGATGCCGTCAAAAACTACAAGCAGTACGTGGCGCGTAAACTAGGCATACGGCCCAACGATGTGGTATCACCGGACATGATTCCGTTGGTGAGCCAAGCCATGATCGAGTTTGAGACGGGAGTACCTCGTTAATGCGCAGCAGCGACTTTCCGTTCGCTGTCATGCCGCAGCGCTACCAGACCGGTGGGCCGGTGACGCCGGGCAACATCGATTTGGCCGCGCGCCCAATTGTGCGCAACCCGGACGGCTCTATCTCGACTGTGCGCAGCATGTCGATTGGCACGGACAGCGGCGAAGTGCTGATTCCGACCGTCAGCGATGACGGGCGCGTCTTGTCCGACGAAGACGCCATCGCGTTGTACCGCAAGACCGGAAGGCACCTTGGCGTGTTTCGCACGCCTGACGAAGCCACGGCGTACGCCAAGCGTCTGCACGACCAGCAAGAGAAGATGTACGTGAAGAAGGCCGACGGCGGCCCGACGTTTGCTGATCGCGCTCGGCAGGTCGCCAAGGGCGCGACGTTCGCGTTCAACGACGAGATCGAGGCCGGCTTGCGCGCGCTCATGCAGCTCGACCCGGCCGCCTATCAGCGCGAGGTGGCGCGTCTCCGCGCGCAGCAGGCGGCGTACGAGGACGCCAACCCGGGCGAATCGATGGCCCTCGAGGTGGGCGGCGCGTTTCTGCCCGCGCTGATCCCCGGCGGGCAGAGCGCCACGGCGGCACGCATGGCATCGCTGGCCGCCAAGGCGCCGCGTCTGGCCAAAGTCGCGCCCGTGCTGGGCGAGGCGGCGCTGTACGGTGCCGGCGCTGCCGACAGCATGCAGGACATCCCGCGCAGCGTTGGCGAGGAAGCTCTGTTCGGTCTGGGCGTGTACGGGGCCGGCGCTGCTGCGGCGCCTAAGCTGAAGAAACTGGCCGTCAAACGGAGAACGAAGTGAGCCGCGCAAAACGCTTCGCTGACCTGATCGCCAAGCACGGCAAGCCCCTCGTGGACGAGGTGCTGTCTGCGCTTGGGCAGGACGCTGAACCGGCCGTCGTTGCAAAGGCGGTGGCGCAGCGCGCTAAAGCGGCCGCGCCCGCAAAAACAGCGCGACGCGGGCGCTACCAGCCCGTCGAGCCTGTTGCAAATCCGCACCCCGAGTTGGCCGCCGTGCAATTCCCTGAGGGTTCAGGTCGCGGCGGATCTTTCGCAGTTGCGCAGCGAGTGCCGATTGTCGGGCGCCGCCCTTTCACTGCGCAAAGTCCGGGGGGATACTCCCGGCTGGCCGGCGGATTGCCGGCAAACCAAGTGACGGCGGAGACCAAGCCGTTCCTTGATATGCCCTCGCGACAGTTTGTAGACCCGCACGACTTAGTCAAAGAGTTTCGCGCCCTTGTCCCCTTCATCGGCGACAAACTGCGCGGCGGCCAAGACATCGTCAGCGTAGCAGGCCGCCCGCAAGAAGGGGCCGCTCGCGCGTACTCTGGGCCTGATTTCCCGCGCCAACAACGCGCGGCCGGCGGTAACGAAGTCTGGGCGTCAGGCCCTTCGGTTGTCTCTAGCATCGACCGCATGGCTCGCGAAGCGCAAGAGCGTTTCGGCGGCCGCGTGGCCGGCATGTACACCGCTATGGGGCCGGAAGCAGCCGACCAGTCCACTACAATGATGGAATTGATCGGCCGCCAAATTGCGGCCGGAAACATCGACAAAAAAGCGCTTATGGCGTTCGATGACACAATTCGAAACGCGTCTCGGAAAGACGACGAGGCCATCCCCGACTTCGTAGGTTTTGCCGACGACCCGATGGCTGCCATTGCCCAGCTCAACGACATTAGCAACATCACAATGGGACAACGCCGTACGCTGACGCAAGCCATGAACGCCAAGCCGTGGTTGGAAGCTGGCTTCCCCGATATTGGCGCCAACCGAGCGGCAAGCACGATCCCTGATCTGCTTTATGCGCCGGAAGGTACGTCTGGGTACATGATCTCGGCGTTGGAGCCGGGCAAAGGCGCGTTGCCTGACGCGGCGGTCTCGCTGCGGCACCCAAACTATCCGAAAAAGCTGGCGGGCACCTATCTGGGCGGCTTCGAGGTGGGTGTGCCCCGCGAACTCGTTTGGAGTCAGTTGTACGGCCGCCCCGAAATGCAGCGATACGAGCCATTCCGGCAGCTTAGCTACCTGTTCGGCCGGCCGCCTCGCGAGATCCGCGCCGAGTTGGGCTACGATCCCCGCATCCAACCCATCGACGAGGAGTGGGCAGACCGGATCGCTGAGTACATAGAGAACGTCAAGAAGTACGGCGAGGAGCCTTACGCCGTTGGCGGTCTGGCCGTTCGGAAAGCTCCGTCTGCGTTTGCTGCCAAGGCGAAATAACGCCGGCGTCCTCGCACATTTGACAGGGCATCTCCCACGGCACGTCGTGCGGGCAGAACACTTTGCCCATCACTCGTCTCCCTTCGCTTGCTCGACCAGACGCTGGCCAAAGAACACGACCTTCTCGGCGTCGTACAGTGCGGTGTTGCCCGGCTTGCCGTTGCCTTGCCGGGCCGCCGCCATGCGCCAGATGGCCTTGAAGGCATTGCCCTCGGCAAAGTTCATGGCCAACGCCTCGATGATGTCGTTGCACTCAGCCATGTACGGCTCGCCGCCGGACGTCGGCCGCTCGATCCGCACCTTGTAGTAGTCGCTGCTGCCGCCGGTCAGCTTAGCCACGCTTCCGCTCCTTCATCGCCTCGATCATGATTTCCTGAACGCTCTTCTTGGAGCGCAGGCGCTCGAGGATCAAGTCGTCCACCGTGCGCTTTGCCATGATGTAATGGACATGCACCGGCCGCTCGAATCCGGCCTGCTTCTGCCGCAGGGGCCCGACGCGCTCGATGATCTGCAGGTGCTCCTCGAGATTCCAGTTCAGCGAGAAAAACGCGAGGATGTTGCCGCCCTGCGCGAGGTTGAGGCCGTGTCCCGCCGACGCAGGGTGAGCGAAAAGTAGCGGCACCCGGCCGGCGTTCCAATCCCTGATGACGTCAGATTTAGCATCCAGTGTCCGGCCGTGAGGGTAACGCTTCTGTAGGCGGGCCAAGTCACTCTTGAAATGGTAGGCCACCAAGACGGGCGCGCCGTTGGCCTCCTCGATGACACTGTCCAGAGCCTCCAGCTTGACGTCATGCACCCCCTCCCACGTGCCTGCGTCGTCAGTGTAAGCCGCGCCGTTGGCGAGCTGCAAGCACTTCATCGTCTTAGCCGCCGCGCTCACTGCCTCGATCTCGGTGCCCTCGAGGTCGGCGAACATGTGCTTCTCCATGTCGTCATACATGCGCCGCGCCTTGGGCGGCAAGTCCACGCGGATCTCGTTGAAGAGCGGCTCGTCCACCGGCAGCGCGTCCACGGTCAGACACACGTCGCGCAGGCGTGCCTCGATCTCGGCCTGCGCGTACGGGCGCGGCTTCAGGCTGAAGCCGTCGTAGCCCTTCTCGAACCAGCGGTCGCTGAAGGCGCTGTACGTCCGGCCGAGGCGCTCGCCCTTGTCAACGAACCAGACCTGCCCCCAGAGATCCTGCAGGCCGTTGGGGTTGGGCGTGCCGGTCAGGCCGATGAAGCGCTGCACCTTGCTGTGCGCCACCTTACCCAGCGCGCCGGCGCGTTTGCTGCCCTGCCGCAGGCGGAAGCTCTTCAGGCGCGTCACCTCGTCGGCGACGACCGTCTTGAACGGCCAGCGGTCGCCCAGCGCCTCGAGCAGCCAGACGAGGTTGTCGTAGTTCATTGTGTAAACGTCGGCCGGGGCGCTGAGAGCGGCTTGGCGCTCGGCGGCGCTGCCGCAGATGACCGACACGCGCAGGTGCGCGAGATGCCCCCACTTGGCCAGCTCGTCAGGCCACGTCGTCTTTGCGACGCGCAGGGGCGCCAGCACGAGCATCGGGTATACGTCCTCGACCAGCGACAGGTTGTCGACCGCCGTCAGCGTCGTCACGGTCTTGCCGCCGCCCATCGGCATCCACAGCAGGCTGCGCGGCTTCTCGTACAGCCAGCGCATGGCCGGCCGCTGGTAGTCGTGCGGCTTGAACTCACCCACCATGGCGCACCTCGGCCACGACGCGGTCGATGTCCTCGACACTCGACACGGTATACACGGGCGTGCCGGCGGCGCGCATGCGGGCCACCTCGCGCTCCTGCAGCTTGCTGAGGCGGTCGCCGGGTGCCTTGACCTCGATGAACGCGGCGCGCGGCCACGTCCACCACACGTAACAGTCTGGGCAGCCGCTACGGCCCTCCCAGCGCACCTTGCGGTACTGGCCGCCGCTGTGCTGCACGACGCGCTTCAGATAATCCTGCAGCTTGCCTGCGGGCGTCATGGCTCGAACCTCCGGCCGGCCGACCAGTCCGAGCGCATGCTGACCTCGCTGTTAGGCACGCACCAAATCTCGCCGGATGTGTCCAGAGTAACAACCCACAGCAGGTTGTGCTCGATGCCGTAATCGATCACGGCGAAAGCCATGCCACTGCCCTTCGAGGTGTGCATCGGCAGGGGTGTGTGCAGCTGCGTGAACATGGCTCAATCCTTGCGGTAGCGGTGCGTCTCAAAGCCGGCCGCAGCGAGCGGCAGCCCCAGAGACCAGCCCGGATTCGTGGCCATGATCTTCGACAGGCCCTCGGCGCTGTACTCGTCAGTGTCAGGCACCTCGGCGATGATCTCGTCGTGCACGTGCAGGCAGACGGCGTAACCGGCTGCCTCCGCACGCAGCAGCCCGGAGGCGAGCACGTCGCGCGCCACGGCCTGCACGATGTTCTCGGTGATCTTGCCGCCGTACGTCTCGATGCGCTCCCACTTCTTGGTGAACTGGTTAACGCCGTCGTACACCAGCCGGCCGTCCTCGATGGCAGCGTTCGGGTAGCCGAGCTGCCGCCCGCTGGGCAGCCGGATCCGCAGCCACGTGTCCTTGAAGGCGATGCTCAGCAGCTGCACTTTGTGCCGCTCGCCGGGGTTGCTGATGGCGCTCTTGCACGCGGCCTCAAGGTCGTACCAGAACGCCTTCACGGCCGGGTGTGCCTTGCGCCACGCCGCCACCAGTTCATGCACGCGCTCGTCGGGCAGCACGACGCCATACGCGCCGGCCATCGTGTTGAACGCACCGAGGCCGCCCTGATAGCCCAGCGCCAGCTCCTCCACCTTGCCGATCTGGCGCTCGTCCTTGCTGACGTCCTCGGGCTGCTTGTTGAATGAACGGGCGTAGGCGAGCTTGTACAGGTCGTGGCCGATGCCGGCGTCGAACTCTTTGAACGCCGTGACCTTCCACTGCTCGCCGGCCAGCCACGCCAGCACGCGCCCCTCAATATTCGACAGGTCAGCGATGACGAGCTTGCAGCCGGGCGCGGCCACCAGCGCGCCGCGCACGGCGCTGGCGCACAGCTCCGACACGTTGTCGAACAGGAGGTCTTCGCAGTCCGCCTTCATGGCGGCGATGCCGGCGTCGATCAGCTCCTGTTTCAGCGTCGGGCGTGGCAGGTTCTGCGGCTGGAACAGGCGACCGCCCCAGCGGCCGGTGCGCGACGCGCCGCAGTACTGCAGCAGGCCGCGCAGGCGGCCGTCGCGGCTCGCGCCGTTAATCAGCACCTTGTATTTGGCCGGCGACGTCGCGGACGCCTGCTGCCGGATCTCGAGCAGTTCGCGCACGTGGTCGGGCAGGTCGCCTTTCAGCGCGGCGGCGACGGTGCCCTTGGTGAGGTCGGGCGTGTCATAGCCAATCGAGGCGAGGTAGGCAGTGAAGCGGGCACCCTGCGTCAGCGACGGCACCGCGCCGTTCGTCAGAAGTCCGGCTCGCTCAGCCAGAGATCGCGCGCTTCTTTGAAAAGCTCGTAGTGCAGCTTCGGCGAGTCCAACATCGACGGCGATACCACGGTCATTAATGTGCTGGTCGAGCAGCCAAACTCGACGCTCACCTCCAGAATTATTCCATCCGGGGAGGCGTCGAGATACGTCTCGCATCGCGTCCACATCGAGTCGGGCGTAGTCGATGAAGGCTGCCCACTCTTCCGGGTGCGTTTCACGGGTGGCTCTCCGTAGCTTGACGTTGCGAGGCCGAGGCTTCGTGAACAAGTGTATCAGCTTCTTGCCGGCCTTGTCTTTAGCTTTATCCTGCGGCACGCCCAGCACGTCGCAAAGCGTGCCCAGCGAGCCGGGGAGGCTGTGGGCCAGCGCCTGCGCCATCGTGTCGTGCAGCTTCTCCAGCGGGATGTGGATTCCGTTGCAGCGCAAGACGGTGCGGTCGAAATTGCTGTTGTGGATGACGACGCGGTCGGCGCTGTCGATCATCATCTGGACGTTGCCCAGAGATCCGCCGGCGGTCAGATCAAGCACCTCGACAGGCTCGTCGTCGAAGGCGTACGCGACCAGCATGACCTCGGCGTTTTCCGCGTAGCGGTATGTGCCGTGGGTGATGGGCGTCTCGGAATAGGTCTCGAGGTCGAGCCAGAGCGTGGTCACGCGGTGTTTCCCAATGTCGTAATTTCAACAGAAGGCTGCGGCGGCCTGACTTCCCCCGGCCGCCGCAGCACCCCCATAACGGCCTAGATCAGATCGAGGCCGATAGCGTTGGCGTACAGTTCGAGCAGGGCCTGCTCTTCCTTCCGCCGGTCTGCGTCCTGCTTGCGGAGTGTGACCAGCTTACGCAGGATCTTCACTTCGAAGCCGAGCGACTTGGCCTCAGTGTAAATGTCCTTCACGTCGGCCGCAAGCTCCTTGCGCTCTTCCTCGAGACGCTCGATGCGCTCGACGAAGCTCTTCAGGCGCTCGGATGCGACACTGTTGTGCCCCAGTTCAGACATGCCGCCCTCCTCAGAACAGGTCGTCGTTGTCGTCCGACGGCAGATCGGCGAAATCGTCCGCCGAGGCACCGCCACCGCCGCTGAACGAGTCGCCGTCAGCGACGAAGCGCACGGCCAGCAGGCCGCAGTTGATGCGGCGGCCGTATTGCGGGTGGTCTTGGGCGTAGATGTCCAGCACCGCGTCCACGTAGCAGCCGGGGTAGAACACGCCGTCGCGCGGCCCGACTTCTTGCTTGGCGCGGTTGTACGTCTTCGGGCCCGGCTTGTCGCCGCCAGTGCGGGCGTTCAGGTGGAACATGCCCTGAAAGCCGTCGTACACGTCACCCGTCTTGCTGTTGCGGTACGGGCCCCGCGTCCACGCGCTCTTCTTGGCGTCGTTAATGACGCCCAGCACACCCTCGGCCTTCTCGCCCCACTTTTCCTTGGCGACGGCCTTGATGGCGTCCTCGATGACTTTCACGTTCGGGCTGTCAGGCTCGACGATGAACTTGGCGCTGTACGCCGGCTTGCCTTCGCCGAAGCTCTTCGGCTCGAACAGATCGGGGAAGGCGAGGCGGACGTTATCAATGCGAATCTTCATTCTCGTAGTTTCCTCTGTTAGCGATCAGCAAAGTCTTCGGCTGTCGCGTTGGCGGCCTTGGCAGGCCGTTTGTCGGTGACGGGTGCCACCGACAGCTTACCCTCGGGGCGTTCGGTGAGGCTGTCAAGGGCCTCCAACCCCTCGGGATTCTTTTTGAGGAGCTTCTCGGCCGTGGCCGGCGAGATCAGTTTCTCCTCGATCATCTCGTCGTGCTTCAGGAACTTGCCCAGCTCCTCCCGCGCGATGTCTGCGCTCTTCCACGCGCGGTTTCCGCGGCGTCCCTCGACGAGCTTGTAGCCCGGCACGTCCTGCCCGGCGACGAGGCGGCGCTCCACCTCGGCGCGCACGGCGCGGCACCACTGCTCGATCTGGTCGACGCGGCCCATGGCGATGGACAGCGAGTTGTCGCCCAGATCGGCAAAGTCATCGGCCGACACGCCCGGGGCGATGTGGTCGACGGTTTCCTCGACCATCGCCTTCATCGCCGGGCACTCGAACTTGGCCTTGCAGAAGCGGCACTGCTTCTCGCCCGGCTCGAGGCGGGCGTCGGGCTGGCGCGTGGCCTCGGCCGCCGCTGCCGCATTCTCGCCAAAGGCCTGCAGCTCAGCGACGGTGATCCAGTGCTCGGCGACGTGGTTGAGGCGCGGCTGGTGGATCAGCATGCACACCTCTTCGAACTCGCCCAGATGTTCGCACAGGTCGAGGGCGCCCAGCGCGTACATCATCAGCTGCTCGTTGTCGGCGGCATCGACGCGCACGCCCATCCCGTACTTCAGGTCGACGACATATAGCACCTTGTTTTCGGTGTCGGCGACAATGGCGTCGCTGGTGCCGGTCGCGCCCTCTTCAGCGGTGATGAAGCCGATGGGCACGCGCCGCTCGACGAGCAGCATGCCGCGCCGGGCGTAGTCACGCACGAGGCGGATGTAGTCGTCGACGTATTCGGCCATGATCCGGTCAACCGTGAACGTGTAGCCATCCACCTCGTGCGTCTCGCCGACGCGGGCAAACGGATGCGGGCCCGCGCCGCCGAGAAAGTCGAGGTGCTCGAGGTAGTCGCTGGCGAGCATGTGCGCCAGCGTGCCCTCGGCGGCGTGAACGCCGGCCTTGTCCTCCGGGTACTGCGCCTCGAGCGCGACGCTGCCGGGGCAGCGCATCCAGCGATGCGCGCCCGACGGCGACAGCTTGGCGTGGTAGCCGCTCACGCGCCCCTCACGGCGTTCAGTTCGGCGACCAGCGCAGCCCACTGCTCTTTCGGCACGTGGCGCGCGTTGTTGACGCCGTAGCGCGCGAGGATGGCGGCCGCCGCCTGCTTGCCCTTGGCCTCGGACAGCGCCAGCACGGCCGGCCCGACAACGGTGGCGTAGTCCGGGATCGGCGGTGCAGCAGGCTCAGCCGGGGCGGGCGCGGCTTCGACCGGCGCGGGGGCCGGTTCAACCGGAGCGGTCTGCAGCGCCACTTCGGCGATCTCGGCGGCGGTGACGCTAGGACGGCCCGACGCCAGCGTCAGGCGGCCGCCCAGCGCCAGTGCCTTGTCGGCCAGCTCCTCGAGGCTCTTGGCGGTGATGGTGACGTTGTAGCTCATGTGCTTAGCCCTCGTAGATGTGTTCGTTGTTGCGGAGTTGATCGCGGCACTCGTCCAGTTCGGCGCAGACATCGTCATAGGCATCGGACAGCTTGCGGAAATCGGCGCGGCTCTCGACCTCGAGTTCGTGCTCCAGATCGGCCAGACGCTCGGCCAGCGCAATAGCCAGCTCGTCGCCGCTGTCGCGGCCCGCCTCGATAAGCGCCGTTATCGGCAGTGTGCGGTAGTAGCTTCGGTCATTCACGGTCGTAGTCTCCTCTCTGCGGTGTGCATGTTATGTAGGGCTTGTGGCCCCAGAGTGCAAGAGCTTTTTAGCCAGATGACAAAAATATCACCTTGCCGTGTTCGACGGCCAGCAGCGGGTCGTCGCCCTTGGCCAGCGAGCGGATCGCACGCTGGATGTCCTGCCGGCGCACGTCGCGCTTGCCCTCTTCGGGGGCGGGCATCGCCTCGACGCACACGTCGGTGAACTCGCGCAAGTCCATGTCGATGGCGAGCGGATCTATCAGGCTCTCCATGACCTCGGCGATGTGGCTCTCGACGCGGCCCAGCTTGCGGCCCTTCTGCGCCTTGACCTCGCGCGGCGGCAGATCAGCCTCGACGGCCACGCAGCTCGTGATCGGGTCGCCGTCGTCGTCGGTGCCCACGTCGAGCACCTCGAGGCGGAACGCCCAGCGCAGGCCGTCATCGCCGTCCTTCATCTTGCTGATGCGGATCTCACGCACCGGGCTGTCCTCATCGCGGACGACCTCGATCTCGGCGTCGGCCGCAGCCTTGATGCCCGACCAGCCACGGCTGCCCTTGGAGGTGTCCTTGCCGGCGTGGTGCACCAGCACCACCACGGCACCGGTGGCGTCGCGCAGGGCGCGTGCGTTGGCCAGCGCGAGGCCCATGTCCTCGGCGGCGTTCTCGTTCGCGCCCGGGGTCACCTGCGCGAACGTGTCGACCATGATCACGTCGGCACCACCACCGGCGGTGATGGCGCGCACCAGATCGGTGATGTCGTCCTTGGCCATGAAGTTGGGCGGCGCGGTAATCACGCCGATGTCGAGGTCGTCGGCGTTGATGTCGTGGTGCTGGCAATACGCCTCTATGCGCTTGCCCATGCCGCCACCGCCTTCGGCCGCGATGATGATCGCCCGGCCGCGCTTCACGCGCCGCTCGCGCCACGCAACGCCGCGCGAGATCGCGGCCATCATGTCGATACCGACAAAGCTCTTGCCGCTGCCGCTGGCGCCGTACAGCACGACCAGATCGGCGCGCGGCAGCACGCCCTTGATCAGCCAGTCGGTGGGCTTGCGGCGCGACAGCTCGCCGGCCGACACGACCGGAAACCTGCCGTCGTAAGGCGCGGCGCTCTGCGCCGTCTCAGCGGCGACGCGCGACAGGTCTTCCGCGCTCGCCGCCTCCGTAGGGCGGGTGCCGGCGTCGCCTGCCTCCTTCGCCATCTTGAGCACTGTTGCCATCGTGATCGGCGCGCGGCCGTTGCCCTCGCGGCGCGTGAAGCTCTCCCACTGCACGCGCAGGCCCTCGGTGCCGGGGTACGTGCTGCCGCCGGCCGACCACTCGTCCCACAGCTCAAAGCCGGTGTCGTCGCCCTGCGTCTCGTGGTGCAGGGCCATGCCGACGCGGATCCAGTCATCGCGGCCCATGTCTGGGTCGAGCTTGGCGAGCGTCTCCTCCATGCGCTCGACCGTCAAGCCGAGGGGCGGCAGTTCGCCGCCGAAGAACTCGAGCACGTCGTTCTGTTGCTGCGACGGCGCATTGCGCGGGCCGAAGCGGCGCTCGCACATCTCCTGCAGCTTGGGTGTCACCGGCTGCAGCGTGTCCTCGAGGCCGACGATGTCGATGTGGTCGAGCATGTTGCCCGTCAGGGTGACATAGCCGCTCGTGCTGAAGACCTCGAAGCCGTATTCGGTCGGCGTGGTCGGTGCCTTGCGATTGCCAAGGTTGCCTCGGAACAGGGCGCGGATGCCGCGCCCGCTGGGGCTGTACTCGGCGTAGGTCATGCCGATGGCTTCGAGGATCTCGTGCGGCACCTTGCCGTCCACGACGCAGTTGTCGACGTCGACGGCGACGATGTCGTACCCGTCGAGCAGGGCGATGCCGACGCCCGTCATGCCGCGCTTGGCGGCTTGGGCCTTGGCGAGCGCGTACGTCGTCAGCTTGGCCCGATCCTCACCGGTGCCCTGCTTGCCGTAGCGCTTCCCGCCGTTGGGGTAGTAGGGCGTCTTGAGCGGCTTCGGATCGCCCTCATACTGCGCCTCGTAGCGCCAGCACAGGAAAATCGGCAGGTCGCGGATGGGCGCGGGGACGTGGATGTCGCGCACCTCGTCCGGGGTGATGGTCTGCACTTTCACCGTGGCCCCCATCAGATCAGGTCGCTGGCGTCAGTGGCGCGGTCGGTCAAGACCAGCACGCGGCGCAATTCGGGGCGGATCAGTTCGGTGGCGGGGATGCCGTAAAGCTCGCAAAGCTGGGTGGCGCGCTGCGGCGACACCCAGCCGCGCTTCAACCACTTGTGAATCGCCTGCGGGGTGACTTTCAGCAGGCAGGCCAGCGGTGTAACGCCGCCGGCAAAGTCGACGGCGCGGCGCAAGGCTGCAGACATCGCGGGTGTGCTCCTCGAGTGTGGGCGCGCAGCTTGCCGCAACTTTTCGGTTGTTGCAAGCGGCGCGGCCCTTACCAAATTGTTAGGCGGCAATCTCGCCGTAGCGCGCCTCGACGGCGCGGCGCAGGTGATACGGCGCGTACCCCCAGCGGCGGGTAGCCTCGCCGAACTCGCGGCACAGGCGCTGCAGATCGGCGTCGAGCAGGCGCAGCTCGCGGTCAAGCTTGTCGTGCTTGGCAAACACCTCCGCGGCCTCGCGCAGGATGTCGTTGGGGTTTTTCGTTTCGCTCATTGCAGTCTCACTCCTTCGCCTTCTTCAACTTCGCTAAAATGTTCGCACGCCTCGAGGTCGTCCGCGATGTCGTACAGCAGATCGGTGATCAGGCCGATCAAGTTGGGCGGGAAGAGCTGCCCCTCGGGCAGCTCGTCGGCGACGCGCCGGATGTAGCCGACGGCCAGCTGCCGCTCGTTCTCGGCCGCGCCGTCGATGACCTCATCGACCAGCTCGCCGATGGTCAGGCCCTCCGGGATGACCGCCCTCATGCGAAGGCTCCCGGCACCAGCTCGTACCACCAGTTGCGGTCGATCTGGCCGCGCCGGCGCACCGCGCCAAGCAGCGCCTGCACCTCCTGTTCGGCCTCGCCGGCCGGGCGCTCGACGATAAGCGCGTCGCCCGTCAGCGGGTCGATGAACAGCTCGTGGCTGCGGAACGTGATGGCGTGGCGCAGCACCTCGCCGGTGTCGGTGTCCTCAACGGTGACGTAGTACTCGACCACGTCAACGCCGCCCTGATCGACCAGATCGTGCTCGATGTCAAAAAGCAGCATGTCTCCCTCCCTCAGATAGCAGCTTGCAGCGCGCGCTTGGTGGCGACCAGCGCGTAGATCGCAGACAGGTGGCGCAGTGCCAGCACGTTGGCCCCCTCGCCACGAACGCGGCGGGCCGTCATGTAGTCGTCGACCACTTCGAGCAGCTGCTTCTGGATAATGCCCAGAGCGCGGCCCTGCGGATGATACTTGCAGCACTTGAAGCTGCGACCGGCTTTCTTGATGTCGATGTTGTTGTACATGGTGTGCGTCCCTGACTGGTGGGGCAGTGCCCCGTGGCTGATGTCGTATCTATACGGGCCACTGGCCCCACCTGTCAAGCACTTTTTTACAGGCGCATCAGCCCAAAGCCGAGCGACAGGCCGACCAGAAACACGGCCGTGATCGCCAGCATGCCGACGAGCATCTCGGGCCCGAACCACTTCGTCTCAATGTCGCCGGGCCAATCCGGCGAGACGATCTCGACTTTGCCGGCCGGTGCTTCTTGCGGCGTCGCAGCCTTAGCGGCGGCGAGGGCGCGTTCCTTGATCTGTTTGGCGCGCGCCGGGCCGATGTTCGGCACCGTGGCGGCAAGCTGCTCTTCGCTGGCGGCGAGAACGTCGCCCAGCGTCTTGTAGCCAGCGCGCTGCAGCTGGTAGCCCGAGCCGTTGTTGCCAAACACATCGCGCGTCGGGATCTGCCGCCACGCAAGGCGGTCATCGTTGAACGTCGTCATGGTCACTCTCCCTTGCTAAAAACGTCGAGATGCTCAGGGCGCCAGCCCGTCAGCATCGCCTCAATAGCCACGCTCGCCGGCCCGCTAATCGGACGGTCGCCCGACTCCCAGCGGCGCACTGAGCGCTTGCCGTCACCGCCCATGCGCAAGGCGGTGGCCATCTGATGTTGCGTCATACCGAGGGCGCGGCGGGCGTCGCGCACTTCGTCCGGTGTCATAGGTACATCCACTGTGTGTCCCTCTCGTGGTGGTCAGAGGCCCTCTCGTGGGGCCATTCGCCCCCGCCTGTCAAGCGCAAAGTCGCACGCCGGCTATGTGGCTGTCGCAAAAGGCTTCTTTGTGCTAGGGTGCGGCGCAGCACGCCGGACGTAGGAGACCCGAAATGGGAATACGCCACGATTGCATCCCCGACGATGTGTTCGTAAAAGCTTGGGAAGACTGCGACTTTTCGCCTGCCGGCGTAGCCAAGGCTCTCGGCATAAGCGAGCGCAACGTCTACGCCCGCCGCAACAAGTTGGAGGCGCGCGGCATTGTGCTGCCGACCGTCAGGGCGTCAACCAGCCCCATCGAGCGCTCGACTTACAAAAAAGTAATCAACCGCGATCTGAGCGACGGCGTCGTCATAATCGGCAGCGACGCGCACATCTGGCCGGGCCCCGACACCACGGCGCTGAAGGCTCTGCTTGAGGTGACGGCCGACCTCGGCAAGAGCGTCCGCATGCTGGTCGCCAACGGCGACTGGTTGGACGGTGCCAGCACCAATCGCCACGACGCCTTCGGGTGGCAGCGGCGGCCCACGGTCAAGGAGGAGATCGACGGCGTCGCCGACGCGCTCCACCGCTGGCGCATGGCTGCCAAGCCTGCGCGTACGGGCGCGCAGTCGGTCTACACCGTCGGCAACCACGAGATCAACTTCGAGCGGCGGCTGGCCGCGCAGGCTCCGCAGTATGAGGGGCTGCACGGCACGCGCCTCGCCGACCACTTCCCGGCGTGGGATCTGACGTGGTCGCTGTGGCTCAATCGGCGCGATCCGAAGCCGGTGATGATAAAACACCGGCAGGCGGGCGGCGTGCATGCCGGGTACAACAACACGCTAAAGAGCGGCGTCACGATGGTGACAGGGCACACGCACATTCTTGAGGTGAAGCCGTGGGGCGACTATCGCGGCCGCCGGTGGGGGGTGCAGACTGGCTGTCTCGCTGATCCGACCGGGCCCCAATTCGAGTACGCCGAGAACGGCGCGTCGCCAGCCTGCGCCGGCTTCGCCGTGCTGACGTTCAAGGACGGGCGGCTCCTGCCCCCGGAGCTGTGCGAGGTGATCGAGGGGCGCGCTTTGTGGCGCGGCGAGGTCGTGGTAGACGATCACGACGCATATCTGGCCGAACAGGAGATCACGCCGTGAAGGCTGTACGCAAGAATGCCGAGGTGCAGCAGGCACTCGAGGAACTGCACCTCGCCCTCGAGACGCGCGACATCGCCCTCGGGCGCGCGGCCGAGAACGTGTACGCGCAGTTCGCTGGAATTGTCGCCAAGCGCGAGAAGGCGTATAATGACGCGCTTCGGCGCAGCAAACAGGAGGCCGACAATGCGGTGGATGACTGAAGCACGCAACCTGATCGGCCAGCGCGAGGTGCCCGGTGCGGGCAACAACCCCGTGATCATGAGCTGGGGCAACCGCCTCGGCGCGCGGATCTTGGGCATCGCCTACGGCGCCGATAGCGTGCCGTGGTGCGGCCTCTTCGCCGCGTGGTGCGTGCATCAGGCCGGCATCACGCCGCCGCCCATCGCCATCCGCGCCAAGGCGTGGGCGACGTGGGGCGACCCGCTGTCTATCCGCGCCGTATACCCGCCGGTAGGCGCCATCGCCGTGTTTGAACGCAAGGGAGGCGGCCACGTCGGGTTCGTGCAGTCGGTCAACGCCGACGGCTCGCTGAACATTCTCGGCGGGAATCAGGGCGACGCGGTCAACGTGCGCCGCTTTGGGCGTGACCGCCTGATTGCGCTGCGTTGGCCGAAGGGGCAGGCCATGGGCACGCCGGCCAAGGTCGCCGCCGCGCCGGCCGCCGCCACGCCGGGAGAGGCGTGATGCTGGCTTGGATTAAGGCGCGCTTGAAAGAGCGCAGCACGCACATGGGCCTGACGGCCGTGGCGCTGGCCGTGGCGCTGCTGGTGGTGCCGCTGGTCGTGCCGGCCGACGCGGCGCAGATCCTGTCGAGCAACATCCAGTGGCTGATCGGCGCGCTGTTCGCGGCCGGTCTGGGCGGCGTGATCTGGAAGGAAAAGTGATGCACGTGCCGCTGTGGGCCTTGCGCCTTGCGCCTTACATTGGCGGCCTGTTGCTGGCCGGCGGCGCGTACCTGTGGGCCTACAATCGTGGCGTGTCTGCCGAGCGCGCGACGTGGCAGGCGGCGCGCGCCGAGCTGCTGCGCCTGCGGACAGAGCGCGCCAACGACGCGGCTCAGCATCTCGCCCAGATCAGCGCGGCCGCGCCGCAAACCGCCGTCAAGGAGATTGTCCGTGTCGAAACCCATTGGCGTGACCGCCCTGTGCGCGAGTGCTTTGATACTGACCTCGTGCGGTCTCTGGAAGAGGCCCGCAGCGCCGTCCGACGTTCCGCCGCCACCGGCTCAGGCCGCGACTGAGTGCACGCCAGCGCCTGCGCTGCCGCTGCCTGCAACTGATCAGGCAATGGCACGCTGGGTGATCGAGAGCGAGGTGGCGCTGGTGCTTTGCGAGGCCAAGCGGGACGCGCTGCTTAGGGCTTGGCCACGGAATTAGCGGCATCTCCCCGATGCGCGCCGGCTTCGATGGCGTCGGCGATCAGGTCAGCGTCCATCGTCGTCTCCTTTGCGGCGGTTCCAGACGGCGACAGCCGCCATTCGTGTTTCCTCCATCGGCGTGCAAACGCCGCAGTCGTCAGCGGTGCAGCACACCCAGTCGGTGTTGCTCCAACCCGTTGTGTCCGGCCTGTGGTAATGCGCGGCCTCACCCCCGCAGAACGGACACGGCTTCAACTCACTGGCCATCGCGGGCCTCCTGTTCGAGAATGGCGCGAACGCGTTTTTGAGTTCCGGCACTTCGCACCAGCCAAAGGCAAAAGATCAGCGGCGGGGCGACGATCAAAACCGCAAAGGGCGCAATCTCAGCCGGCGTCATGCTGCACCTGTGCGCTTCCTGCATCGTTCGCCTCCAATGCTGCGCGGGCGCGTTTGCCGCCGTCGAGTTCGGCGGCACTTGGCTGCGATTGTCCGCTCATATAAACGCCGCTGGATCTCCAGCTTTGCGGTCGAGCGTAGAAGGCCAACGCCTCCCGCAACCGCGCCACTTCCGCCTCTGCCTTGTCAGCGCGGGCCTTCCACTGGTCGCGGTCGGCAAGGAAAGCGCGGGCGTCGTGCGTGTCCATGCACGTCATGCCGGCCATGCCGTGCGCCAGTGTCGCCGCCAGCGCATCGCGGATTTCGTCTGCGGTCGTCATTACATCATCTCCAGTATGGCCCGCAATTCGGCGGGCAGGTCATCACGTCGCCACGGCTTGCCCAGCGACGCGCGGATCCGGGCGTTGAACGCATCCAGCCAAGCCGCGCTTGGCTTCCGCACCGTCTTCTCGCCGCGGCAGGCGGCGCACTCACACTTTGCCACGGTAGCCTCCCCGTCGCGCAAGGCCGTTGGCCTTGGCTATGGCGTACACGGCCGGGCGGCTTTCGCGCAGGGCCTCCGAGAAGCGCCGGGTCGAACGCCAGCCGTGCTCGCGGGCCAGTTCCGCGATGCACTTGTCGGTGTCGCGCAGAGACACTGGCGGCAGCGTGCACCAACCGCGGGGGCGGTGCAGACCAGTTGCCTTGCGCCACGCGCGCACGGTGTCGCGGCTGACATCCAGCAGGCGCATCAGCTCGTCGTTGCTGTGCTCCAGCGCCAGATCGTAGAAAGCGTCGGGCACGTCGTCACACATGGCGGTCGTCGTGCTGGTGGGCGAGTTGTGTCTGGTAGGAGGCTTGGCGCAGCTGAGCGATGATCCGCTCGGTGATGCGGACGGGCGACAGGCGCCCGTCCTCCTCTTGCCAGTAGAAGCGGCGGTTGTGGATGACGGCGCGCCGGCTCATGCCGACACCTTGGCGCAGGCGTTGATGCGCGCGACGATGGCCAAGGCAACGGCCACGGTCTTCTCCGGGTCGATCTCGTCGTGCGCCTCGTCGGCGTACACGCGCTCGACAATCTCCCAGTCTTCGCCGATAACGTACGTGCCGTTGTCGCCGTTGTCGGTGTCAAGGTCGCGCACAAGGCCAATGCCGATAGATTCGCTGCCGCCAAAGAACACGCCGATAGCCTGCGTCAGGCGAGCCAGAGCGTAGGCCGGGTCGTTGGCCGGGTCGCGGTACTGCAGGTCGCGCGCGGCCTGCAGGAAGCCCTCGATGCTGGCGCGGCCGCCGTTCCAGTGGACGTAGATGCCGACGTTGCTTTCGCTGAACGGCGCGAGGGTGATGACTGCACGATTGCCCATGGTGGGTCTCCCTGTGTGGTGGGGCGTTGCCCCGGTTGGTGGTGTATGCTTAGGGCATCTGGCCCGTGGTGTCAAGCGCTATTTTGCGGCCGGATGCGCGGCTATTGCTTTCCGTGTCCGACGTGTCAGCCCTCGGGCGAAGCGCAGCTTCCCCGGCAGCCGCAGCTGCACCGCGCCCGTCGCCTCGATCTGCGCCTTGGACAAGTGCGTCTTGCCGCTGTGGAAGGCGCGCCGCGCCACGATCTGGCCGTCGGCCGTGCGGTATGCGCGGGCCTCCTCGCTCTGTCCGAGGTACGCCCAAGACGCGGCGCGGTAGACGCCGCCACCGTGCCCGACGTTCGGGTCGGCGTAGCTGACGAGGGCAACGACGCCCGGTTCTAGCGCCCGCAGGGCTGCCACGCTCGCGGCAATGGCTTGCGTCAGCAGGTTAGGCTCGTGGCCATCGGGTGCCCAAAGGCGTGTCAGCTCCCACACCGGGTTGCCGGTCGGCGGCAAGCCAAGCAGCCAGCGCGCGACGTACGGATTGGCCGGGATGCTGTACGCCACCAGCGCGTCGCCAAAGGCAAAGAGATGCGTCTTGCCGCTGGGAAAGCTGCGGGTGTAGTGCCGTTCCCGAATGAGATCGGCACCGGCGCGGCGGTCGTCGCCGATCAAGTTTCGGCAGGTCATGGCCGATTGACGTAGCGGTTAGCCGCCGAGATCATCGCCCGAATCTCTTCGACCCGGTACTCTCGGTCGAGCAGCTCCTGCGCCCAATCGGCGAGGCCCCGCGACACTTGGCGGAGATCGTCAATAAGCTCTTCGGCGTTCTGGGGTGGCATTGTCTGTGCTCCGTTGATGGTGGTTAAAAGTTCCACGCGATGGCGCCGCGCTCGGCGGCCACGCGGCGCGCGTCGCGCTTGTCGGCGACGAGCAGCGTCTCGACCTTGGCCGGCCGGCCGTCCTCGCCGATGTGCTGCAGGTCAAGCTCGCTGCGTCCCTTGACGCGGTAGTAGCAGGCGCGGATCTCGGTCATGTCAGTTGCCTCCCAGCAGTTCGTTAAGCAGCTCGTCGTCGCTCAGGTTGTCGATGATGTCGCCCAGCGCCTGCGCCGGTTTGGTGATGCCGTGCAGCAGCCAGTTGGTGTTGGCGCGGCCGCCGGCGCGGTCGGCGTCCTGCAGCGTGGCGAAGCCGCCCACGCGGTGCAGGATCTCGGTGTCGCTCCACAGCTCGTAGGCGAACTTGCCGGGTGCCTCTGCGTCCTTGCCTGTCGTCCAGCCCATGTCGTGTCTCCCGTGTTGATGACACAGCTATAGGGCCGCTGACCCTCCATGTCAACGGCCCTGTGCTGGGTTACGCATTTGTAATGTTAGCTGTGCGTCAGCGGCACACGTCCCGCCAGCGGCAGATGCCGTCGTCGTCGCACACGTAGCGCGGGCTGCAGGACGACGTGCCCACCGGCGGCAGCATGGGCGGCCGGATCGGCCGGATGCTGGGCGGCACGATGGGGCGCACTGACGGCGTGCGCGGCCCCGGGATGTCCAGCGCGTTGTCGCACAGGGGCACCTGCCGGCACTGGCCGTAGCTGCAGTCCCACTGCCACGTGCAGGCGGCGCGGACGGGTTGGGCGGCGATGGCACCGAGCGCCAGTGCGGCGGCTGCGGCGATGGTGGTGATGCGTGTCGTCGCCATGGCTCAGGCTCCTTGTTGATCAGCAGGGGTGCGCTCGAGGCGCGCCCACACGGTAAGGGCGTCGCGCTCTGCCTGCTCAGCGCGCTTGCGCTCAGCCACGGCAGCCTCGTAGCGCTGGCGCGCCTCCTGCGCTGTGGCGGGCGCAACGTGCGGCGAGTCAATCTCGGCGAAGTCGCGGCCGTGGCGGCGGAGGTACTCGCGCATGACGTTGAGCGACCTCACGCCGAAGTTGGGCAGCTTGAGCAGCTCGGCCGGCGACATGTGCGCGAGCGTGTCGATGTCGGTCGGATCGACGTTGGCCATGTTGCGCAGGCACCAGTAGACGCGCGTGTCGAGGCCGATCTTCTCCCACGGCTGCGGCTCGCGGATGATCAGCCGGACGTAGGAGCGGTCGAGGTCGTACTCTGCCGCAAGGTCGTCGATGCTCGCACCGGCGGCGTGGCGCGTCAGGATATGGTAGTTGCGTTCGGCGGCGGTCACGGCTCAGGCCCCTTGCTTGTCGGCGGCGCGCTCGAGGCGCGTCCACAGGGCGAGGGCGTCGCGCACCGCCTGCTCAGCCCGCGTGCGCTCAGCCACGGCAGCCTCGTAGCGCTGGCGCGCCTGCTCCGGTGTGGTGGGCTTGGCGCCCACGGTGGCGACGCGGACGTCGTAGATGCGCGCGGCTGCCGGCTGCGGCCGGTCGCCGAAGTCGCGGCCGTAGGTGCGCAGGTAGGTGCGCAGGGCGCTCAGCGAGCCTTCGCCAAAGTTGTTCAGCTTGCGCAGATCGGCGGGGCGCAGCGCGGCGATGGCGTCGATGTCGGTCGGATCGACGTCAAGGCGGTGCAGGGCGTTGAGAGCGCGCACGGGAAGTTGGCTGCGCTTCCGCGCGGCGGTGACGATCTGGTACACGCGCGGCACGCTGATGCCGTAGTCGCTGGCAAGCAGGGTGGGCTTCGTCCCGGCGTCGTAGCGGCGCAGGATCTCGTTGTTGCGTTCGGTTTTCATGGTGGTGTGCTCCTCTCTCTCTCAGTAATCGGCTTGTTGCAAGGCGACGCGCATCTCGTCGGCGAGTGTTGCCAGAGCGTCGGCTATGCGGGTTGTTTCAGACGGCGCAAAATTGCCATCTCGTACGGCCTCCAACAGGATCTCGCGCAGGTCGAAGCAGCGCGTGTAGTCGGTTCTATTGACGCGCGGCACATCGAACGTGACATCGAGGATCAGCGGGAACCTGCCTTTCTTCGACGATGGGATCGGCATCATGGTGATGTCGCTGCTGTTGAAGAACCAGTCCGACAGCCCCTCGCTCAAGACGGGGGCGATGGCGGCGATGACCGCCTTGCCGATGGCCGTGTCGTCGCAGTCGAAAAGCGCAGCCGCGTCGATCAGGGCGCCTTTCTCGTGCGGGTGAACGAAGCCGTGGATAGGGTGGCTGCTCATGGTGGTGTGCTCCTCTCAGTTACGGGTGGCGGGTTCGATGACGTAGATCATGCCGCCGGGCAGGTAGGCGTCGGCGCAGCCGGGGTTCTCCTCGTCGATTTCGAAGCAGATCGGCTTGAGGGCCTCGACGTAGGCGCAGGCCTGCTCGAAGGTGTCGAAGGCGGCACGGACGATGCGGTCGGTGACGCGGAAGGTTTCGGCCACGTGGTACATGGTGGTGTGCTCCCTTGCGTTGGTGGGGCGGTGCCCCTGTGTTGATGTCACCGTTGTAGGGCCGTGTGCCCGGCGGGTCAATAGGAAAATGCGGGGTGCTACATTACAAATTGGTAAGGGTTGCGGACAGACACGCGGAAACACCCGTTTTGGCGCTGTCTGTCCGGGACACGCAAAACGGGGCTTGTCCGGCTGGACAGACATGGTGTACACGATGTCTGGGTTTGCAAAGGAGACCGGACATGTGGACGAGTGAGATGCAGTGGGCCAACCCCGAGTTGGTACTGCTGGCGGCCAAGGACAGGCGCGATGTCGTAGAGGGGCTCGTGCCTGAGCAGGGCGTGACGTGGATGTACGGCGCGTCGATGAGCTTCAAGACGTTCGTCGCCATGTCGATGGCGTCGGCGGTGTCTCGCGGCGCGGACTGGATGGGCTTGCGGACGCAGGCGTGCGCGGTGCTGTACGTCGGCGCGGAAGGCGGCGCGTCGCTGCATGTCCGCCGGGCTGGGGTGGAGATCGCGGCGGGCGCATCGGGGCCCCTGTGTGTGGCGACCGAGCGGCCGCTGTTGGACACGCCGCAGGGGCAGGGTGCTCTGCGTGAGATGATCTTCGGCCTGACGGCGGGCTTTGTCGAGCTGACGACGAACGTGACGGACTCGACGAAGCTGCGGTACATCCCGGACGTCGACGGCTTCGAGCTGGGCAAGACGCTGCTTGTCGTGATCGACACGTACTCGCAGACGTCGACCGGCGACGACAAAACCAACGTCAGCGCGTACATCAAGGCCCTGCGGGATATGATCGACGAGGCTGCGGGCAACGGACAGCGCCTGTCGTTCCTCGTGATTGACCACGCCACCAAGGCGGGCGGGAGCTACATGGGCAGCGTCGCCAAGCTCAACGACGTGGACAGTCAGATCGAGGTTATGCGGACGGGGCAGGACATGCTCGCCACGCTGTATCAACGCAAGGCCAAGGATGGTCTCGAGAGCGCGCCCATCGCCGTCGAGATGGTGCAGAAGGAGCTGGGGTACCTGAACGGGTATGGCCGGCCGGTGACCACGCTGGTGGCTCAGGATGGCGCTAGGGCGTCCCGGATCGCGGGTCTGGCTGACGGCAAGGCTGGCGTGCTGCTGGCGCTGCTGGAGGACGAGGGCGGCCGCTGCGAGGACGATACGATGCGCCGCCTGTTCGCGGCGCATAAGTCGAACGATGGGATCAAGGCGGACAGCGTGGCGAAGGCGTACAAGCGGGCGAAGGAAACTTTGCTGGAGCGCGGGGCCATCAGCATGCGAGGGTTCACGCTGTCGGTTGTCTGAGAGCCGGACAGGTACGGGGCGGACGTGGACAGTACCCCCGCCCCCTCTAAAGAGGGGCGGGGTATGTCTGTCCGGTCATCCGATGTCTGGTTAGGGGATTAGATTTTGTCTTTCGGGGTTTAAACCGCAAAGTTTAACGCATTGAAATGAGGAGCGAATTATGGTCGAACAGCCACACAACCTGCGACACTCGGAACAGCTGCACGCGCGGGACTGCGAGATAGGCTCGCGCAACCTGTTGTCCGCCATCGCGCGGCTGGCGTTCAAGGAGGGTATCTTGCTGCGCGGCATGACGCCAGAGGAGCAGCTGGTGGCTGCCAAGGCGGACGGGTGGCAGGGGCGCGTCATCGGTGCCTCGCGCTGGGCTGGCGGCGCTGCGCGCCCTGTGGTAAGGTCGCGGTCATGAGCCAGCAGAGCAAGAAGACGCCCGAGGTGATCGACGAGATCCTGCGCCGCCTGTCTGACGGCGAGCCGCTGGCCGTGATCTGCCGCAGCGACGAGAAGTTCCCGCACCCGGTGGTGTGGGGGCGCTGGGTAGACGCCGACCCCGAGTTGGCCATCGCGTACGCGCGGGCGCGCGACGTCGGAGCGGACGCAATCGCAACGCAAGCGCTCACGTTGGCCGACGGCGTTGCAGTGCACGGCGAGTCGATCCAGAAGGCCAAGCTGCAGATCGAGACGCGCCTGAAGCTTCTCGCCAAGTGGAACCCCAAGCTGTACGGCGAGCAGTCGAAACTGGCGCTGACCGGCGCGGACGGCGGCGCGGTCAAGACCGAGGCGGTGGGCGCCGCGCCCGACGCCATGCGCGAGCTGACCGAGGCGCTGCTGAAGCAGGCGAAGGACAGGGCGAAGGGCTGATCGATATGGACGAGGCACCGTCACCCGTCGTGTGGGTCATCCACTGGCGCTATTACGACAACAGCGACATGGGCATCGTGGATCGCGCGTTCACCTCAGAGGAGGAGGCGCGCTGGCAAACGAAGCTGCTGGTCGATTTGGCCGACGGCCGGTTGTTTACGTTACACAGCCTGCCGCTGCGCTGACCCTTGCCGCCGCGCTCGTGAGCCCCTACCATAGGGCCCGTGGTCGATACCGCCATCCTCTCCGCGCTTGACGAGCGGCAGCGCGCGTTCGCGCTCTGGCAGCACCGCTGGGCCAACACGGCGCGCGTCAACCAGATCCCCGAGTTCGTCGCGGCCGACGGCTTCGTCGAGTGTGGCTACCTCGCCGGGCGCGGCTTCGGCAAGACGCGCGTCGGTGCCGAGTGGCTGGGCCGCGCCACCTACCTCGATCCAGAGGGCTTCGACAGCGCGGTCATCGCGCCGACCTATCAGGACGTCAAGTTCACGTGTTTCGAGGGCGAGAGCGGCCTGCTCAGCGTCATACCGCCCGAGCTGATCAAGGCGTACAACAAGAGCGACCTCGTCATCGAGATGTACAACGTCGCCGGCGGCGTCTCGTCGATCCGTGGCTTCACGGCCGAGAAGCCCGAGCGCTTGCGCGGTCCGCAGCATACCCGTATTTGGTGCTTCATCGCCGGGACAATGGTGGCCACGCCGGCCGGCAACGCGCCGATTGAAAGCCTGCGGCCGGGTGACGTCGTACTGACACGCGCCGGGCCAAGGCGCGTGTTGGCCAACAGCGTGCGGCAAGACGCCGAGGTCGGCGAGGTCGCCTTCGCCAACGGTGCAAAACTTGTTGGCACGCCAGACCACCCAGTGTATCTTCCATCTGGTTGGACGAGATTGGATCGTCTGCAGGTGGGAGATACTGCATGTGCACTCGGTGCGTTGAGTGGGGCGGAAAGCGCTGGCACCGCTACGGCGAGGGCTATTACGAGCGCACCGACAAGAGCGACGGGAAGCGCACGCTGCGGCTTCACCGCGTCGTGTGGGAAGACGCGTATGGGCCTGTTCCTGACGGCCACCACATCCATCACGCAAACCATGATCGCGGCGATAACCGCCTCGAGAATCTGGTCTGCCTACCGCACAGCGAGCACAGCTCACACCACATTCGGGACACGCGGCCCCGTCAGCGCGACTGGAACAGCGCCCCGGCCACCGTCGTTGCCTGCTGCGGCTGTGGCGCTTCAGTCGAACGGAAGCGGCCCAACGCCAACACCCGGTGCCGGCGCTGCCACCAGATCCAAGCCGATGAACGCCGCGTCGAAAAGCGCAGTTGCCGGCAATGCGGGGAGCCTTTCCGATCACGGATGGGGCACTACTGCAGTCAGCGTTGCGTCAACTTGGCGACCAAGGGGGCGACAGTCCGTGTACTGCCTGAAGGTCGAAGGCGAGCCTGAGTACTTCGCCAACGGCGTCCTCGTGCATAACTGCGACGAGCTGGCCGCGTGGATGTACGACGACGTGTGGGACATGGCGATGATGGGCCTGCGCCTCGGCCGCCACCCGCAGGTGCTGTGGACGACGACGCCCAAGCCGAAGGAGCTGGTGCGCAAGCTGGTCAAGGCCAAGCCGGGGCGCGTCATCGTCACCGGCGCGACGTACGACAACCGGGCGAACCTGCCCGACAGCTTCTTCGACCAGCTGGCGCAGTACGAGGGCACGACGCTCGGCCGGCAGGAGCTGTACGGCGAGCTGATCGACCCGGAGGAGAGCGGCATCGTCAAGCGCTCACACTTCCGCCTGTGGCCGCACGACAAGCCGCTGCCGCGCTTCGACCTGATCGTCATGTCGCTCGACACGGCGTTCACCGAGAAGACCGTCGACAAGCGGTCAGGCGACGCCGACCCGACGGCCTGCAGCGTGTGGGGCGTCTTCCACCACGAGAAGCGCAACAACGTCATGCTGCTCGACTGCTGGGAGGAGCACCTCGGCCTGCCCGATCTCATGCGGAAGGTGCGTCGCGAGATGAACACGGCCTACGGCGACGACGACGACACGGCGCTGATCAAGCCGCTGTACGGCAGCGCCAAGCCGATGACGTCAGGGCGCAAGCCGGACATCCTGCTGATCGAGGACAAGGGCAGCGGCATAAGCCTGCGCCAGATGCTCGAGCGCGAGGGCATCGAGGCGTACGCCTACAACCCGGGCCGCGCCGACAAGCTGACCCGCTTGCACATCGTGTCGCCGATCTTCGCGCGCCGCATGGTGTGGCTGCCCGAGAGCGCCAAGCACCCCGGCCAGCCGCGCAACTGGTGCGACCCGCTCGTGCACCAGCTCTGCAGCTACACCGGCCCCGGCAGCATCAAACATGATGACTTCGTGGACAGCACCAGTCAGGCGCTCAGGCTGATGATGGACAAACGCCTGCTCGATGCGGTACAAGCGCGTAAAGACGAGCTGGGTGGCCCCCCGCCCAAGCCTGTGCACAACCCCTACGCGGCCTAGAAGGAAGCGCGATGGACGAAGACGAGCTGCCCGAAACCGAAACCGTCGATCTGGGCGACGAGGACGAGCCGGACGTTATCGACACGCCCGACGGCGGCGCCATTGTGCGGCTTGACGACGATGACGACGCGCCGGCCCGCTCCGACGACTTCTACGCCAACCTCGCCGAGACGATGCCCGAGACCGAGCTGCAGGAGCTGGCGCAGACGTACCTCGACCTGATCGGCAAGGACAAGGAGGCGCGCAAGAAGCGCGACGAGCAGTACGAGGAGGGCATCCGCCGCACTGGTCTGGGCGACGACGCGCCCGGCGGCGCCGAGTTCCAAGGCGCGAGCAAGGTCGTGCACCCGCTGCTCACCGAGGCGTGCGTGGACTTCGCTGCCCGCGCCATCAAGGAGCTGTTCCCGCCGCAGGGCCCGGTCAAGGACTTCATCCCGGGCGAGGCCACGGGCGAGAAGGTCAAGAAGGCCCAGCGCAAGACCGACTTCATGAACTGGCAGCTCACTGTCCAGTCGCCGGAGTTCCGCGCCGAGCTAGAACAGCTGCTCACGCAGGTGCCGCTGGGCGGCGCGCAGTACCTCAAGGTGACGTGGAACGAGGCGCGCAACCGCCCCGAGTTCCTGTTCGTCGCCATCGACGACATGTACCTGCCGTTCGCCGCCACGAACTTCTACTCGGCGCAGCGCAAGACGCACGTGCAGTATCTGACCGCGCTGGACTACACCCGGCGCGTGCGCAGCGGCATGTACCGCGACGTCGACATCGGCCCGGCCAACATGGAGCCGGAGTTCAGCGTCGCCGAGAAGGCTAACAACAAGATCGAGGGGCGCAACGAGACCTCGTACAACGAGGACGGCCTGCGCACCGTATACGAGATCTACACCATCGCCGACATCGAGGGCGACGAGCCGCTGCCGTACATCATCAGCATCGACAAGCCGTCGGGCAAGGTGCTGTCGATCTATCGCAACTGGGACGAGATGGACGAGGCGCAGGAAGAGCTGCAGTGGTTCGTCGAGTTCCCGTTCGTGCCGTGGCGCGGCGCGTACCCCATCGGCCTGCCGCACATGGTTGGCGGCCTGAGCGCGGCCGCGACGGGCGCTCTGCGCGCCCTGCTAGACAGCGCGCACATCAGCAACAGCCAGACGATGCTGAAGCTCAAGGGCGGCAGCAAGGGCGGCCAGAGCCTCGAGATCCAGCCGACGCAGGTGCTCGAGATCGAGGGCGGCTTGGCCGCGGACGACATCCGCAAGCTGGTGATGCCCCTGCCGTACAACCCGCCGTCGCCGGTGCTGTTCAGCCTGCTGGGCTTCTTGGTTGACGCCGGCCGCGGCGTCGTTCGCACGACGATGGAGGACATCGCCGACGGCAACCCCAACGCGCCGGTTGGCACGACACTGGCCAAGCTCGAGCAGGGCATGGTCGTCTTCAGCGCCATCCACGCGCGGCTGCACAACGCGATGCAGAAGATGCTCGGCATCCTGCACCGCCTCAACGGCATGTACCTCGACGACGAGGACGTCGAGGCTGAGGTCGGCGAGGAGCTGGCCACGCGCGCGGACTTCGAGGGGCCGCTCGATGTCGTGCCTGTCAGCGACCCGAACATCTTCAGCGAGGCGCAGCGCTTCGCGCAGGTGCAGGCGGTGGCGCAGCGCGCCGCCCAGCTGCCGCAGCTGTACAACCTGCGCAAGGTTGAGGAGCGCATCCTCGACACGCTGAAGATCCCCAACGCAAAAGACCTGCTCAACCCGGCTATGGAGCCGAAGGAGCAGAACGCCGTCAACGAGAACGTGGCCGCGACGATGGGCCGCCCGATTGTGGCCTTCCCCGAGCAGGATCACATCGCCCACCTCAAGACGCACATCGCATACCTGATGTCGCCGGCGCTGGGCATGAACCCGCTCATTGCCCCGACGTATATCCCGACGATCCTGAACCACATTAAGGAGCACGTCGCGATGTGGTACGCGCTGAGCGTGTTCGAGGTCGGCAACGAGGCCACGGGCGTGGACATCGGCGAGATGCTCAAGGAGATCAAGGAGCCCGTAGAGAAGCGCGCGTACGACGCGATGCTGGCCGAGGCATCGCAGATGGTCGCCGGGCGCGCCGCCGACGTGTTCGCATCCCTGCCGCCCGTCATCCAGCAGGCGCAGGCCCTGATGCAGCAGATGGCGCAGCCGCAGGCGGTCATGGATCCGCGCGTGCAGCTCGAGCAGGCCAAGCTCCAGCAGCAGGCACAGGTCGACGCCCAGCGCATGCAGCTCGAGATGGCCAAGAGCCAGCAGGACGCGCAGGCTGACGCGCAGAAGGCGCAGCTGGATCAGCTCCGCCTGCAGCAGCAGGCGCAGATCGAGCAGGCCAAGCTCCAGCAGGACGCGGCCGGCGAGCAGGCCGACACCCAGCGCAAGCTGGCCGAGATGCAGGTGCGTCAGGCGATGAACACGCAGGACAACCTGACGGCGATGGAACTCGCCAAACTGGAAGTCGAGACGGGTGAGCGCATCGGCGTCTCGACCGGCACCGGCATCAACCCGTAACTGCAAGGAGGCCAAGCACAATGGCTAAGGACACCAAAGGTAAGGCCGTCAGCGGCGGCCCGATCAACATGCACAAGGCGCTGAAGATGGGCCACGCCGTTGAAACCGGCGCTGGCAAGGGCCCGATGGGCGGCAAGAGCCCGTCCAAGACGCCTGCATGAGAATTGAGACCCTGCTGCAGCGCTTGGAGCAGTCACAGGCCGATCTGGCACGTGATGCGCTGCAGCAGCCTCAAGGCCGCGACACGTTCGAGTACGGGCGCGTCGTAGGCATGTACGCCGGTCTCGAGCTGGCCAAGACCGTGTTGATAGACATGGTGGCGGAGAAAGAGCGACGAGACTTCGACCTCTAACCTTGAGCGGAGGAGCACCCGTGCAAGACTACGTGATGAACAAAGTGCAGTTCGAATACTCGGGCATCGACGAGGCGTTTCCGGCCGTCGACCCGGGAGTGAAGCCCTTCGGCAGCCGCGTGCTGTGCCAGATTCGTCTGGCCAAGAAGAAGACGAAGGGCGGCATCATCCTCACCGGCGATACCAAAGACACCGAGACGTGGAACACGCAGGTGGCCAAGGTTGTTGCTGTCGGGGATCTGGCCTTCAAGAACCGCAACACCCAAGAGCCGTGGCCAGAGGGCTCGTGGGCCAAGCCGGGGGACTTCGTCCGCGTCCCCAAATACGGCGGCGATAAGTGGACGGTTAAGATCAACGACGATGAAGAAGTCATCTTCGTGATCCTCAACGATCTGGATTTGATCGGCGCAGTGACGGGCGACCCGCTCGCCATGAAGGCGTTTGTCTGATCCATAAGGCTGAAAGGAGCCGGTCATGGCTGACATACTGAACGAGAAGGACGACGACGAGATCGTCGTGGTGGAGACCGACGGCAGCGAGCAGGCGCAAGAGCAGGCGCAGGTCGAGGAAGCCGACGACGAAGACGAGGACGAAGACGAAGCCCGCATGGGCACCTCGGAGGACGACTCAGAGGACGAGATCGTCGACAAGACGAAGAAGAATCGCGACAGCCGCGCCAAGCGTCGCCAGCTGCAGAAGGCCGCCAAGGAGCGCGCCGAGCGCGAGCTTGCGTTCCTGCGCCAGCAAAACGCCGAGCTGATGCGCCGCATGTCGGCCGTGGAGGGCAACACGCTCTCGCAGAACGCCGCCGGCATCGCCGCTCAGGTGCAACAGGCGCTGAACGAGGCGCGTCAGGCCGAGGCCATCATGGCCAAGGCCATCGAGGCCGGTAACGGCGATGACGTGGCCGTTGCCCTGCGTCTGCGCGACGAGGCGCGCGAGCGCGCCGCGCAGCTGGACGCGTACAAGCAGCGCGTCGAGCAGGCCGCCCAGCAGGCCGCGGCACCTAAGGCCGACCCCCGCGTGCAATCGTACGCGCAGCAGTGGCTGCAGGCCAACCCGTGGTACGACCCGAGCGGGCGCGACGAGGACAGCGCCATCACCAAGGCGATTGACAGCGCCATGGCGTCCGAGGGCTGGGATCCGGCTGCACCGGACTACTGGCACGAGCTGACCCGCCGCGTGGCGGCTCGCCTCAACCCGGGTGATGCTGCCGCCGATGACACGCCGCGCACCGCTCGCCGCAAGGCCCCGCCGACGGGAAACACTCGTGAGTACGCCCCCGCGACGACCAAAAACGAAGTGGTAGTGACAGCCGAACGCAAACAGGCTATGATCGACGCTGGCGTTTGGGACGACCCTGTCGCTCGCAAGCGCTACCTGAAGGCGTATCAGGAATACGACCGCAACTCGGCTCGCTGAATAGGAGAGAGCTAATGTCTGAAGAACGTATGGATGAACGCCTGAAGAAGGAACTGGGAGTTAGCCGTCAGCCCCGCGCTGCGCAAGACCGTCAAGCGACGGAGAACCGCGCGATCTCGGATGATGAACGGCTCGAGATGTTCCGTTTGCACCTTTACAACGACGCATTGCCTGACATTCCCGAAATCCCGGGGTATCACGTGTGCTGGTTGACGACGACGAACAAGGGCGACACGATTCAACACCGCCTGCGTCTGGGCTACGAACTGATCCGCGCCGAAGACGTACCGGGTATGGAACTTGTCACCCAGAAGACCGGCGAATACGCCGGTTGCGTGGCCGTCAACGAAATGGTCGCGGCTAAGCTGCCCTTGAGCCTGTATTACAGGTACATGCAGGAAGCTCACCACGACGCACCGCTCCGTGAGGAAGACAAGCTGGCCGAAACCGCAGAACTGATGCGGGAGCAGGCTGAGCGTTCCGGGGGTCGCCTCTTTGAGGGCGATGGCATGTCAGAGATGCGTGAAAACTCCTCGCGCAAGGGCATTTTTGCCTGAGCCGGGGTATCCGCAACCCTTCCATGAGGAATTAGGCTCATGTCCATGACGGTTAATGCACCGTTCGGTCTGCGCCCCGCGTACTCGCCCAGCGGTGTGATTCGTCCCACCGCCTTCACGATTGCGTCGGGTTATGCAGCGAACATCTTCCAGAACCAGCCGGTTCGTATCGCTCCGGCGACCTCGGGCGGCGAAACCGAAGGCACCATTGTGGCCTCGGCCGTTGGCGCTCCGTTCATCGGCGCGTTTCAGGGCGTCGAGTTCACCGACAGCGACGGCCGCCGTCGCGTGTCGAACAAGTGGACTGCCTCGCAGGTTGGCACCGATGTCGTGGCTTACGTCACGCTCGACCCGACCATCGTCTACGAAGTGCAGAGCAATGCCGCTCTGGCTGTCGCAGACATCGGCAAGCAGTACGACCTGACCGCCATCGCCGGTAACACCACCACCGGCCTGTCGTCGCAGGCTCTGGACGTTGCTTCGTCCGCCGCCAACGCTTCGGTTCGTCTGATCGGCATTACGCCGGGCCCGGACAACAACTGGGGCGACACCTATGTCATCGCGCAGGTTCAGATCAGCGAACATCAGTTCGTTGCTGACAAAGCTGCCATCTAATTAGGAGGGCTTGAACTATGGCTATGCCGATGCGTTCAACCGACTTTCGTTCAATCGTCGAACCGATCCTGAACGAAGAGTTCAATGGCATCTACGATCAGCGCGCTGACGAGTGGTCTCAGGTCTTCAAGGAGTTCAAGGGCATCCCCCGGAACTACCATGAAGAGCCGGTTCTGTACGGCTTCGGGGCTGCCCCGGAACTGCCGGACGGCATGCCGGTGACCTACCAGTCGGGCGGTGTGCTGTTCATCCAGCGCTACGTCTACAAGGTCTACGGTCTGGCTTTCGCCCTGACCAAGGTGCTGGTGGAAGACGGCGATCACATCCGTATCGGTCAGACCTACGCGCGTCACCTCGCGCAGTCGCTGATCGAGACGAAGGAAACGCTGGGTGCCAACATCCTGAACCGCGCTTTCAACGCTGCCTATGCCGGCGGCGACGGCGTGGAACTGGTTGCCAACAACCACCCCATCGTGAACGGCACCTTCAGCAACAAGCTGAACGTGGCTGCGGCCCTGTCGCAGACCTCGCTCGAGCAGCTGCTGATCCAGATCCGCAACGCTGTTGACAACAACGGCAAGCGTATCCGCCTGACGCCGAAGAAGATCGTGACCGGCCCGTCGAACGTCTTCCAAGCCGAAGTGCTGCTGAAGAGCGTCCTGCGCGCTGGCACCGCCGACAACGACATCAACCCCGTCAAGTCGATGGGGCTGCTGACCGATGGTCAGGCCAACCTGTCGCGTATCACCTCGACCACCGCTTGGTGGGTGCAGACTGACGCGCCGGAAGGCCTGAAGCTGGCGATGCGTCGCGGTCTCGAGAAGAGCATGGAAGGTGACTTCGAAACCGACTCCATGCGCTACAAGGCGACCGAAAGGTATGCGTTTGGTTGGACTGACCCGCGCGGTGTCTTTGGCACGCCGGGCATCTGATAAACGCCTGAAACGCAACGCTTTTTAAGCGCTTGCAAAGAGGCCCCTCCGATACTAGGATACAAGCCTAGCTATCGGAGGGGCTTTCTTTATGTCCGCGTGTTCTATCGCTGGGTGCCAACGCGAGCACCACGCCAGAGGTTGGTGCCTCACGCACTACATGCAGTTCAAGCGCGGCGTTGAGCCCACGGGGCTATCCGCGCCCTGCTATGCAGCAGCTGCAATCGCGGTCTCGGCCTCTTCAACGACGACGTGGCGCTACTAGCCAAGGCGCAGGCGTATGTGCTACAGTACTCTCAATCTGGGCAAACCCCAGCTTGTCAGACCGGCCCAGCGGACGTTGCACAGACTGACGAGCGACTTGTGCAAGAGGACTGAGTACCATGGGTACGACCACTTTCTCCGGGCCGGTAGTCTCGCTGAACGGCTTCACCGGCAACACCACCGGTAACATCACCGGCAACGTCACCGGCAACGTGACGGGCAACGTCACCGGCGACCTGACCGGCCGCGTGTTCGGCACCGTCGCCACCCGTTCGGGCCCGGGCGCTGTTCCGGTCACTGCCGGCACCGTGCGCCTGACCACCACCGGCGCTGACGCCCTGACGCTGGCCAACGGCGCCAATGGCCAGCTCCTGACCATCGTCATGGTCGTTGACGGCGGCACCGGCACGCTGACCCCGACCACCAAGACGGGCTTCACCAGCATCGACTTCGACGACGTGGGCGATGCGGTCACCCTCCAGTACTTCACCACGCTGGGCTGGATGATCGTCGCCAACTACGGTGCCACCGTCACCCCGTAAAGCCATCTGGCTTTTGGGTTTGACTGTGGTATGAAGGTTGTGGCCGTCCGCTTCGCCCTCCCACGGCGGGCGGCCACACAATAGAAGGGCACATCGATGCGTCCTATTGAGCAGACAATCAACGTGAGCGGCGCTTCGACTGGTGCGTGGTGGCCGCTCGACATCTACACGCCGAATCAGGTGACGACCATCTCGGTCACGCTCGTGAGCGGCACCGCCAACTACTCGGTTGAGTACACGAACGAAGATCCGTTCAACGCCAACATCACGCAGCAGGCCGTGGCGCACCCGGTGGCCGCGCTGACCGGCGCGACGACCAGCCAGACGGCGTTCACGACCACGCTGATGCGCGCCGTGCGCATCAAGACGGCGTCCGGCACCGGCGTGCTGCGCGTCACCGTCACTCAGCAGTCCACTGCCTAAGAGGCTTTGACGCATGGCCAACGTAAAGATCACCGACCTTACCGCGGCCACGACGCCGCTGGCCGGCACTGAAGTCCTCGAGATTGTGCAGGCCGGCACCAGCAAGAAGGTGGCGGCGTCTGACATCGGCAACAGCGCCACTGCGGTGCCCTACGCGTCGCTCGCCGGGCGCGCATATATCTCGGCGAATAGCACGACCGACCAGACGGGCAGTGTCTCGGCGGCCACGGCCGTGCGGCTGGCCAATACGGTGTTCAGCAGCGGCATCAGCATCACGAACGATGGCGGCGGCAACCCCACGCGCATCACTTTTACCGCTGCCGGCACGTACATGATCGCGCCGAGCCTGCAGTTCACAAACTCGGACAGCACGGATCACGACGCGACAGTGTGGTTCCGCAAGAACGGTACCGACGTGGCCAACTCGGCGACGATTCTTAGCGTGCCGAAGGCCGCTGATGGCGGCGCGGCGTACTTCCAGATCGTCTATTACGAGCAGGTCACGGCCGGCCAGTACATCGAGATTATGTGGCTGCCCGAAAACGCGGCTGTGACGCTGAATTACACGGCTGCTGGGGCGATTGCGCCGGCGATTCCGGCCGCTATCGTCTGCGCCGAGAGGATCGCGTAAGATGTACGGCGGATTCTCCTTCGAACAGGACGCGATGCGGGCCCGAAACGAGCTGCAGGACGCCCTTTCGGTGTTCCAGCAGCCCCAGATGCCGCCGATGCCCCTGCCGCCGCAGCAGATGGGCGCGCAACAGCTGCAAATGCCCGGCCAGATGCCGTTTGGCATGCAGCAGATGGGCCAGATGCCGCCGCAGCAGCCCCAAATGGGCATGCAGCAGCCCATGATGCCGCTGCAGCAGCCTCAAATGGGCCTGCAGCCGCCGCAGATGGCTCCGCAGAGCGCTTTTGCTGTTGTCCCGCAGCGTTATGCCAAGGGTGGCAGCGTCAAGGGCGCGTGGACGCGCAAAGAAGGCAAGAACCCGGAAGGCGGCCTTAACGCCAAGGGCCGCGCGTCGCTCAAGGCGCAGGGCCACGACATCAAGCCGCCTGTCAGCGCCAAGCAAGCCGCCAACTCGCCCAAGGCAGCCGCCCGCCGCAAGAGCTTCTGCGCTCGCATGGGCGGCATGGAAGGGCCGATGAAGGACGAGCAGGGGCGCCCGACGCGCAAGGCGCTGGCGCTCCGCAAGTGGGATTGCAAGGCTGAGGGCGGCATGATTGAGGTGGAAGGGCGGCGCATCGCGCCCAGCCCGGATCTCCTCTCTCTGCAGGAATTGACCGGATTCGAGCTACCCATGCAGGGCGGTGGTGGCGGCGGTGGCCCGAGCCCTCGGCTCAGCCCGATGCCCGCCGCTGTCCAGCCTCCGCCGCGTATGCCGGTAGCCAGCACGGCGGGGTACACAGGCCCGGCTCTGCGCGGCGACCGTTTCCAGATTTCGGCCGGCCCCGGCCGGCGCGGCTCTTTCGGCGTCGGCAGCCGTTTCGCGTTTGCGGAAGGCGGCCTCGCTGTCTGGGACAAGGATCGGCCTGACGACCTCGGCAAGCCGAAGGCGCTTAGCGCCAAGAAGAAAAGCGCAGCCAAGCGGCGGGCCAAAGCGGCGGGCCGCCCCTACCCGAACCTCGTCGACAACATCGCTGCCGCGCGCAAGAAAGGCAAGTGACATGAAGGGTTTCAAGAACAGCACCAAAACCCACTACTCCATGGGCGGTGATGTGGCGGCGTACGCCAAGGGCGGCAGCGTCAAGGGCGCGGCCAAGATCTCCAAGGTCATGGGCGAGTTCAAGAAGGGCGAGCTGCACAGCGGCTCGAAGGAAGGCCCTGTGGTCAAGAACCCGAAGCAGGCCGTCGCTATCGCCATGAGCGAGGCTCGCAAGGCCGGCATGAAGGCCCCGGTTAAGAAAGCCGGCGGTGGGATGATGCCGCCGATTGGCGAGAGCGTGAAAAGCGGCAACCGTATGGCCGAAATGGAGGCGAAGGAAGAGCGCTTCATGGCTCGCCGCGCTCCGGGCATGGGCTCCAAAACCGAGCGTGAGATGCGTGAGATGAAGAAGCGCGTGCCGGCGACCCGCCGCGAGCCGATGCTGCCGCCGGTCGGCGAAAGCGTGCGGAGCGGCAATCGCACCTCAACGCAGGAAGCTGCCGAGATGCGGGCAATGGGCCTGAAGAAGGGCGGCCTCGCCGCCATGCCCAAGAAGGGCAAGTGCTAATCCCCAGAGGGCGTCCGGCTTGTTGTCGGACGCCCTATCGGCTATAGTCGCCGAGCCAGAGATGCCTGCTCTCGATAGCGGGCTGCTGATCGAACCCAGCGAGCAGGCTTGATGGCGTACAGCAACACCGTATCGCAGACCGTGTTCAACACCCGGAAGGTCATGGAAAACGCCTTCCGGCGTTGCCGCGTGCGCGCGGAAAACATCACGGCCGAATACGTCGACATCGCCAACGATCAGCTCTATTTGCTGCTCAGCGACCTCGCCAACATGGGCGCGCCTCTGTGGTGCATCGAGAAGCAGATTTGGCCGCTTTACGACGGTGTCGGTGACATAACGCTCCTCGAGAGCACCGTCGACATCCTCAACAGCAATTTCCGCCAACTGCAGCAGGTCGACGGCACCAAGACGACGACCGCGACCCAGCGCAGCTATCAATTTGACGGGTACACGTTCGTGACGACCGTGGGCATCCGTTGGGGCGGCGCGACTTCGCCAGTCGCCTTTGAGCGCTCAGACGACGGCGTCGTGTGGGTGACGATCCAGACCGAGACGCCTGTCGCAGCAGTCGGGGAGTGGACTTGGTACGATCTCGTAAGCAGTGTAGCCGCGCCGTATTTCCGCGTGCGGGCAACCAGCGGCAACCTAAACTTCAGCGAAATCTTCCTCGGCAACATGCCGACGGAGATCCCGCTGGCGCGCCTGAACCGAGACGACTACACGAACCTGCCCAACAAGACGTTCCAGTCGAACCGCCCGCTGCAGTTCTGGTACGACCGCTTGATTCCAAATCCCGTGATGCATCTCTGGCCCGTGCCCAACAGTGGCGCGACTACGTCGCAGCTCGTTCTGTGGGTGCAGCGGTACATCATGGACGTCGGGACGATGACCCAAGAGATTGAGGTGCCGCAGCGCTGGTACGAGGCAGTCGTCTCTATGCTGGCGTCGAAGCTGGCGCTCGAAATCGCCGAAGTCGATCCGGCCATGATCCCGCTGCTCGACCAGAAGGCGCAGCAGGCGCTGTACGTCGCGCAGGCCGAGGAGCGCGACAACAGCCCGATGATGATCGCGCCCAACATCTCGATGTACACGAGGTAATCGGCGTGCCGATTTACCTCGACACTCGCGGCAAGAGCACACTGGGCATCGGCATTTGCGGCCGATGCTCGCGCAAGTTCTCGCTCGAAGAGCTGTATTCCGACCCGAACTACCCGGGCCTGCGCGTCTGCAAGGACGACATGGACGAGTACGATCCGTACCGCCTGCCGGCGCGCCAGCCTGAGAATATCGCCCTGCGCTACGCGCGGCCCGACACGCCGCTGTACTCAAACCCGGCAGGCCTGCCGACCGAGGACGAGGACGCGTTCCTGATCAGCGAAGACGGCGACGGCTATCTCGACACGGAACCGCAATGACAGTTCAAACAACCGTTCCGAGCAATCTGATCCCGACGCGGATCACGCAGCTGCCCGAGTATGTCGGCGCAAGCACTTTGGGGTATTTCCCGTATGTCATCGACGGCATCACCTACAAAGTGCAGTTCGCCAACCTCGCCTCGATTGGCGCTGTTCCGTCGTCGCGCACAATCACTGGCGGCGGCGGTCTCACTGGTGGCGGTGATCTCTCTGCTGATCGGGTCATATCTATTGCTGCTGGCGGTGTTGGCTTCAGTCAACTTGCTGACAGCGGTGTGGCCGCGGGCACCTATGGCGATGCGTCGAATATCCCGGTTCTGACCGTCGATCAGAAGGGGCGCGTCACCGGCGCCACGACGACGCCGATCACGCTCACCAACTACGTGCAGAACAGCCGGGCGATTCTCGCCGGTGACGGCTTGACGGGCGGCGGCACGCTGGCCGCCGACCGCACCATATCGATGATCCTGTCGACCGCGCAGCCGCAGTCCGGTGGCACGCCGGCCGCGGGCACGGCGACTGTCGCCGCGCGCGAAGATCACGTCCACCCGGCGGTCGACCTCTCCGATACCACTGAGACCTCTGGCGTGCTCCCCATGTCTCGTGGCGGCACCGGCAACAGCCTAAGCCCTGTTGCCGGTGCCATCCTGTACAGCGACGGCAGTGACGTCAATCTGTCCAACGCGGGGAGCGCTGGGCAGGTCTTCTTCTCCAACGGCGGCGCGGCGCCCTCGTGGCACACGGTGTCCACCACGCTGCCCGGCCTGTCGATGGGCTTCAGCGGCTCGAACTACGTCCTGAGCGGCACGCTGGCGATTGGCGGCGGTGGTACGGGCGCTACCACTGCGGCGGGTGCCCGCGCGGCTATCCTGCCGTCGTACGCAGGCAACGCCAATAAGGCGCTTGTCGTCAACGCCCTTGCGACTGACGTTGAGTACGTGGCGTTGGGCGGCACCGGCACCGTCACGTCGGTGGATGTCAGCGGCGGCACGACCGGCCTGACTACGTCCGGCGGCCCGGTGACGACCAGCGGCACTATCACGATTGCCGGCACGCTTAACGCTGCCAGCGGCGGCACGGGTCATACCACGTACACTGACGGCCAACTGCTGATCGGTAAGACGGATGGCACGCTGGCCAAGTCCACACTGTCGGCTGGCGCGGGTGTGTCGGTGACGAACGGCGACGGTACGATCCAGATCGCCAACACGGCACCGGATCAGGTTGTGTCGCTGACGGCATCGACCGGGATCAACGTGACCGGCGCGTACCCGAATTTCACCATCGCCAACAGCGCGCCCGATCAGATTGTGGCGCTGACGGCAGGCACGGGCATTTCAACGAGCGGCACGTATCCGAACTTTACGGTGACGAATACCGCACCGGATCAGACCGTGTCGCTAACCGCGGGCGCCGGCATCTCGGCGACGGGCACGTACCCAAACTTCACCGTCACCAACACGGCGCCGGATCAAGTCGTGTCGTTGGCTGCGGGCACCGGCATCAACGTTTCGGGCACGTACCCGGCGTTTACGGTCACGAATAGTGCGCCGGATCAGGTCGTGTCGCTAACGGCCGGATCCAACGTCACGATCACGGGCACGTACCCCAACTTCACCATTGCTGCGACGGCTGGGGGCACCGGCACCGTTACCAGCGTTGACGCCAGTGGCGGCACAACCGGCCTGACGTTCAGCGGTGGCCCGATCACGACGTCCGGCACGCTGACGCTTGCCGGCACGCTTGGCACGGCTAACGGCGGCACTGGCCAGACCACATACACCGACGGCCAGCTGCTGATCGGCACGACGGCGGGCGGCTTGGCTAAGTCGACGCTGACGGCCGGCACCGGGATCAGCGTCTCCAACGGCAACGGCAGCATTACTGTCACGAACAGCGCACCGGATCAGACCGTCGTGCTGACAGCCGGCAGCGGGATTAGCGTAACGGGCTCGTATCCGTCGTTCACCATCGCGGCGACGGGCAGCGGTACTGTGACGTCCGTTGACGTGTCGGGCGGTACGACGGGCCTGACCTTCACAGGCGGCCCTGTCACGACGAGCGGCACCATAACGATGGCAGGCACGCTTGCCGTCGCTAACGGCGGCACGGGCGCTACTGACGCCGGCACCGCGCGTACAAACCTCGGCGCTACTACTGTTGGCGGCAGCTTTTTCACGCTGACCAACCCAAGTGCGATAACTTTTCCCCGCATCAACGCGAACAATACCGTGAGCACTCTCGACGCTGCGACCTTCCGCACCGCAATCGGTGCAGGTACAGTTACGTCGGTCAACGGTTCGGGCGGTACGACTGGTCTCACTCTGACGGGTGGCCCGATTACGACATCGGGAACGCTGACAATTGGCGGTACGCTGGCAATCGCCAGTGGCGGCACGGGTGCGACGACTGCGCCGAACGCGCGTACCAACCTTGGCGCGACCACCGTCGGCTCGAACCTGTTCACGCTCGCCAACCCCTCAGCGATAACTTTCCCGCGTATCAACGCCGACAACACCGTCAGCACGCTCGACGCTGCGACGTTCCGCACCGCGATTGGGGCTGGTACCGGCAACGGCACAGTTACCTCAGTCGATGGTTCAGGCGGCACCACTGGCCTCACCTTGACCGGCGGCCCAATTACGACGTCTGGGACGTTGACGATTGGCGGTACGCTGGCAGTAGCCAACGGCGGCACCGGCGTAACGACAGCGACCGGCACTGGCAGCGTTGTGTTGTCAACCAGCCCCATTCTCACCACGCCGAACCTCGGCACTCCGTCGGCTGCTACTCTAACTAATGCCACCGGCCTTCCCATCGTGGCTGGTACGACCGGTACTCTGAGCGTGGCGCGCGGGGGCACCGGCACCACGGGTACGCCGACCAACGGCCAGCTGCTGATTGGTAACGGCACCGGCTTCACGCTGACCAACCTCGCGCAGGGGACGGGCATCACCATTACCAACGGCGCGGGCTTCATCGCCATTTCAGGAACTGGAGGTACCGTTACGTCGGTTAACGGCTCAGGCGGGACCACCGGTCTTACCCTGACAGGTGGCCCAATTACGACGTCCGGGACGCTGACGATTGGCGGTACTTTGGCTGTCGCCAACGGTGGCACGGGCGCGACCACGCTCTCTGGCGTGGTTATAGGCAACGGCACATCGGCCTTCACAACTAAGACCAACCCGTCGGGCGATTTTGTCGGCACGACCGACACGCAAACGCTCACTGCCAAAACTTTTGGAAATTACACTGAGACGGTCTTTGCCATCACGGATGGCGCGACGGTCAACCTCGATCCGAACAACGGCCCGATTCAAACGTGGACGCTTGGCGCGAATCGCACGCCGGGGCAGGCTAACTGGGCAGCCGGCCAGTCGATCACGCTCATGGTCGATGATGGTACGGCTTTCTCAATCACGTGGTCGACACTTGCCGTTGTGTGGAAGTCTGGCGGCGGTACGGCCCCTACACTGAACACCACCGGTTTTACGGTGATTGTGCTGTGGAAGGTTGGCACGACCATCTACGGCGCGCGAGTGGGTGACGCCTAATGTTGTCCACGTTTGCTAAAGCGGCACAAGTATCTACTGTCTCGCAACAGCAGTTTCTTGCTGTGGCGCACGCCACAACGCCGTTTGTAACTGTCTATTCGTGGAGCGGCAGCGGGTTTGGGACAAAGTTTGCCGACCCGGCTACGCCGCCAACTGGCGATGGTAACAATGTCGCGTTTTCGCCTTCCGGAAATGCCATTGTTGCGGTGCATTTAAATACCCCGTTTGTAACCGCATACCCTTGGAGTGGTAGTGGATTTGGCGCCAAGTTTGCCGACCCGGCTACGTTGCCAACGGGCAGTGGGCGTGGTGTAGCGTTTGCACCAGCGGGCACCGCCGTTGCTGTGGCGCATACTACGACCCCGTTTGTAACCGCCTATCCTTGGAGCGGCAGCGGGTTTGGGACCAAATTTACCAACCCGGCTACGTTGCCAACCGGTACGGGGCAAGGCGTAGCTTTTTCCCCTGCGGGAAACGCTATTGCGGTGGCGCACCTTACGTCGCCGTTCATCACCGCCTACCCTTGGAGCGGCAGCGGGTTTGGGACCAAATTTACCAACCCAAGCACTTTACCTGCCGGAACAGGAAACGAAGTGGCCTTTTCCCCTGCGGGAGACGCCATAGCGGTGGCGCACAACACTACGCCGTCTATCAGCGTTTACCCGTGGAGCGGCAGCGGATTCGGCACTAAGTTTTCCAACCCAAGCACATTGCCAGCTGGCTCCGGGCAGGCCGTAGCTTTTTCCCCTGTGGGAGACGCTATTGCGGTGGTAAGCACTCTTTCCCCGTTTGTAACCGCATACCCTTGGAGTGGTAGTGGATTCGGCACCAAGTTTAGCGACCCTGCCACGCTACCAACCGGCCTGAGCGTTGGCGTGGCCTTTTCTCCGACGGGCACCGCCGTTGCTGTGGCGCATACTACGAGCCCTTACGTAACAGCATACCCGTGGAGTGGAAGTGGCTTTGGGACCAAGTTTACCAATCCAAGCACATTGCCGGCTGGCTCCGGCTCAGCGGTTGCATTTGGAGCCATCTAATGACCAAGCACGAAATCCTGACCGCCGCATTTGAACACCGAGAGCGCGAGGTGCTGCACCACCAGATCAATATCGATAACTACCGTCTGGCGCTCAAAGAAATTGCGGAAAACTACGCCGACGACGCTGACATGGCGGCATTTGCTGGCCAGCTACGCGAACTGCTTGCATCCTCGTTGATCGAGCAGCGCAAGGAAATCATCCTGCGCGATGTCATCGCGCGCCAGTTGGAGGCCCGCTGATGTTCTACGTCCTAGCCGTCCCCGGCGAGCCGCTGGTCTACCCCTACACGCTCACGGACTTGCGCCGCGCGCACCCACAGACGTCGTTCCCGACGACTGATTTTGACGCGAGCGATTGGTTTTGTTTCCCTGTGCAGCCCACTGAGCCGCCAGCGCAAGAAGGCATGATCGCAGAACGCGCCATGCCGGATCAGGTAGATGGCGTGTGGCATGAACGGTGGGTGCTTGTGCCTGCGCCGCCAGTCCCTGTGCCCGAGCGCGTTGACATGGCTCAAGCCCGACTGGCGCTGTTCCAAGCCGGCCTTCTGTCACAGGTCGATGCAGCCATCGACGCAATTCCTGATCCAACGCAGCGTGAGACGGCGCGAATCGAGTGGGAGTACCGCACGACGGTGCGCCGCGACAGCCAGCTTGTCGCCGGCCTCGGCGCGTCGCTCGGCCTGACCGACGAGCAGATCGACGACCTCTTCCGTCTGGCGGACACGCTGTGACGTCGGTGCCTAGCGCCCCGGCGGACTTTTTGCTATCAGAAGAGATGCTCTTCGGAGGTACGATCTAATGGCCCAGTCAGGCTTCACGCCCATCCAGCATTACCGCAGCTCGACGCCGGGCACGTCGCCCTCTGCCGTCAATCTGGCGGACGGCGAGCTGGCGTTGAATACGGCCGACGAGAAGCTCTTCTTCAAGAACTCGAGCGGATCCGTCGTGTCGATGGCTGTATCGGCCGCTGGCACCGTCACGTCGGTGGCCGCGTCGGGCGGCACGACCGGCCTGACGTTCTCCGGCTCGCCGATCACCACGTCCGGCACTTTGACGTTGGGCGGCACGCTGGCCGTCGCCAACGGCGGTACGGGCGCGACGACTGCGCCGAACGCGCGCACGAACCTCGGCGCGACGACCGTCGGCAGCAATCTGTTCACGTTGACGAACCCGTCGGCGATCACGTTCCCGCGCTTCAACGCCGACAACACGGTCAGCGCGCTGGACGCCGCTACGTTTCGCACGGCTATCGGCGCGGGGGCGGGCACCGTAACGAGTGTTGCGCTGTCCGGCGGCACGACCGGCCTGACAGTTAGCGGCTCGCCGATTACGTCCAGCGGCACCATTACGCTCAGCGGCACATTGGCCGTCGCCAACGGCGGCACCGGCGTCACAACCAGCACAGGCACAGGTAGCGTCGTGCTGTCCGCCGGTCCAACGTTTACCGGGCTTGTTACCGTAACGGGCGGCTCTGGCGGCGGCGTCGCGGTGACCAACACTGGCACCGGCCAGCCGGCTCTGCGAACGGAAGCCACAGACAACAACGGCGTCAGTTTGAGCGTTTACGGCGGCTCGACCACCGACGCACGTGTCCGGCAAGAACAGCGTTTGGGTGCGAATGTTTACTACGCCGTGGAAACGTACGGCAACGCGCACACAGGGGCAAAACTTCTCGGTGCAGGCACAAATGGCGTGGCAGTGGCAACGCAAGCGGCGTCGTCCGGTATGTGGGTGGGCAGCACAACCGCGCACCCTCTGGCTTTTTCGACCAACAATACCGAGCGCGCCCGCTTCGACAGCAGCGGCAACCTCGGCATTGGCACCACCAGCCCGTCAACGCTGCTCGACGTCAACAGCGACAAGATCCGCGTGCGCACCGCCAAAACGCCGTCGAGCGCCACCGACACCGGCAATGCCGGCGACATCTGCTGGGACAGCAACTACATCTATGTTTGCGTCGCCACGAACACGTGGAAGCGCGTCGCCATCGCCACGTGGCCGTAAGGAGCCGGTATGATCGAACAGCTAATCAGCCGCGTCTTCTACGCCCGCAACCTCGCGCACTTCGACCACTGGCGCACGAAGAGCTACGCGCAGCACAAGGCGCTGGGCAAGTTCTACGACGACATCATCGGAGCCCTCGACGCCCTCGTCGAGGCGCATCAGGCCGTCAACGGCCTCGTTGGCAACATTCCTGCGCCGAAGACCAGCGGCGCGTGCTTGGAGACGCTGAAAGCCGATGTCGACTGGATCGAAGCGCACCACGAAGAGGTCTGCGGCGGCAACCGCGCCCTCGCCAACCTCCTCGACAACGTCACGGCGGTCTACCTCTCCGCGATCTACAAGCTCGAAAACCTCAAGTGAGCGCGGCATGAGCACTGAAATCCTCACTGTCAAACTCGAAGCGCTTCACACCGATGTGTCCGACATCAAGTCGGCGCTCGACAAGCTGTCCGACGCCATCACCAAGCTGGCGCTTGTCGAGCAGCAGCAGAACCAGATTGCGGCGTCGCTCGAGCGAGCCTTCAAGGCTATCAGCAAGCTCGAAGACCGCATAACGGCCGTCGAGCAGTCGCAGGCGCTGGCCAAGCCGCTGCAAAACAACACCGACAAGTGGGTTGACCGCGGCTTGATGGCCGTGGCCGGCGCGGGCCTTGTGTTCATCGCCAAGGCCATCGAGAGCTTGAACTGAGCGCCGCTGTTCAGGCGGCGCGGCATTTGGTATAAGGGGGCGTCATGGCCACGACGATGACCTTCACGACGCTCCAACAGGACGTGCGGCGCTATCTTGAGCGCGGCTCGACCTATGCGTCCGACCCTGTTGTCTTTGAGCAGATTCCGCGCCTGATCAACCTCGCTGAGCGCCGCATCGCGCGCGAGCTGAAGGTGCAGGGCTTCATCAACGTCGTCACCGGCACGCTGCAGAGCGGCGTGGCCGTGTACGCCAAGCCCGACCGCTGGCGCGACACGGTTAGCATCAACATCGGCACCGGCAACCAGAACAACACCCGCAAGGTGCTCTTCGCCCGCGCGTACGAATATCTGCTCAACTACTGGCCGGACCGCACCGCGACCGACCAGCCGATCTTCTACAGCGAGTACGACTACACGCACTGGCTGATCGCGCCGACGCCCGACGCGGACTACCCCTTCGAGGTGCTGTACTACGAGCTGCCGCCGCTGCTCGATGACACGGTGCAGACCAACTGGCTCACCGACTACGCGCCTCAGCTGCTGCTTTATGGCACGCTGCTCGAGGCCACGCCGTTCCTCAAGAACGACGAGCGCATCCCGGTGTGGCAGAACATGTACGACCGGGCGGCGGCCATGCTCAACGGCGAGGATCTCTCGAAGATCCTCGACCGTTCGTCCGTGCGCAAGGAGGCGTAAGCGGCTATGACCAGCACCTACACTCAGGTCTTCGGTGGCACGACCATCTACCCGTCCGATGTGACGTATCTGGCGCTCGCGCTGGATGCCAACACGGCGCTGGAGTGGCCGCTCGAGAGCAATGCGCTTCTGCAGCCGGCGGCGCGCATCATCGATATCACGCCCAGCGGCGCGTACGACATCATCCTGCCGCCCGCCGACGAGACTGGCAACGGCCAGACCATCCTGTTTAACAACCTCGGCCCGTCGACCGTAACGGTTAAGAACAGCACCGGCGGCACGCTCTTGTCGATTGCGCAGGGCGAGCAGTGGCAGATTTATCTGACCGACAATACCACGGCGGCCGGCGTCTGGCAGACGTTCCGCTACGGCGCGTCTACCGCGCAGGCGCAGGCTTCGGCGCTCGCCGGGTACGGCCTGAAGGCCACGGGCTCGACGCTCTCGCAGTCGTCGCCTGTCACGCTGTTCAACACGAACTACACCGCTGGCGCGTCTGACCGCGCCGCGACCTACGTCTGGACGGCCGCCCTTGGCACGCTGACGCTACCCACGGCATCGTCGGCAGGCAACGACTGGTTCCTGTCGATCCGCAACAACGGCACCGGCGACCTTACGATTGCGCCGCAGGGCCTCGACACGATCAACAGCGCGCCGTCGCTGACGCTCTCGCCGGGCGACAGCGCCATCGTCCTGACCGACGGCACGTCCTTCTTCACGGTCGGCTTCGGCCAGAGCGCGGTCTTCGCGTTCGATTACACGTCGATCAACGTGGCCGGCCTGAGCGGCGATTACACGCTGACGGGTGCCGAGTTGAACCGCATCGCCTATCAGTTTACGGGCATGCTGGCGGGCAACATCGAGATTGTTGTGCCCAAGACGACACAGCAATACTGGGTCTACAACAACACCACCGGCGGCAGCTACACGCTGCGCGTCAAGACCAATACCCAGTCGCCGGGCGTCCTCGTGCCGCGCGGCAGCCGCGCCATCCTCTACTGTGACGGCAGCGACGTGGTGGACGCCGATACGGCGGGCATCGCCACGCCAATCGCGGTGGCGGATGGTGGCACCGGATCGACGACTGCCGGCGGCGCTTTAATCAATCTGGGCGGCACTTCGCTGGGCATCAGCCTGTTCACCGCCGCCACGCAGAACGCGGCGTGGACGGCGCTGGGTGTAGCCCAATCGGGCAACGTCAACGGCGGTACGTTCTGATGGCTGAGCGGATTGTCCCAATCCGCTCAGAGCCCGGCGTCAAGCGTGACGGTACGCGGTTCGAGGGCGATTTCTACGTTGATGGGCAGTGGATGCGCTTTCAACGCGGGCTGCCGCGCAAGATCGGCGGCTACCGCGCGATCAGCAAGTACCTGCGCGAGGTCAGCCGCGCGCTGCACGAATACACGCAGAACAGCTTGACGTACGTCCACAGCGGCTCGGCAAACTTTGTCGAGCGCTTCTACATCGACAATGGCTTGAACACCTCAGTCGTAACCAACCGCACGCCGGCGTCGCTCACTGCCGACGCCAACAACATGTGGCAGTTTGATGTGGTGGCAGCGGCTGGCCTCGGCGGCAATCAGATTGTCGCGCAGGTGGCGCCGAACCTCAACTGCATATGCAACAACGTCGGTGGCCAGCTTTTCTACGGCGACCTGCTCGGCACCGCGCCGTTGAACGAGGTGACGAATCTCCCGACTGGGTACAGCCTGACGGGTGGCGTCGTTGTCCTGCACCCCTACACGTTCGCCTTTGGCAATGATGGCTACGTCATGTGGTCTGTCGCGGGTGACCCTAGCGATTTCACTAGCTCGGGATCCGGTGCCGCTAACATCACCGGGCAGAAGATTGTGCGCGGTATGCCGCTGCGCGGCGGCCCGGGCAACGCGCCGTCGGGGCTGTTCTGGTCGGCCGACGCACTGGTGCGCGCGTCGTTCGTTGGCGGCAACGCCATTTTTCAGTTCGACACGATCAGCACGCAGTCGTCTATCCTCGGTGCCAACACGGTCATCGAGTACGACGGCATTTTCTACTGGATCGGCACCGACCGCTTCCTGTCGTTCAACGGCGTCGTGCGCGAGATTCCTAACAACCTCAACCTGAACTACTTCTTCGACGGTCTGAACAGCCAGTATCGGCAGAAGGTGTTCGCGATGAAGGTGCCGCGCTACGGCGAAATCTGGTGGTGCTACCCTCGCGGCGAGGCGACCGAGCCGTCGCACGCCATCATCTACAATGTGCGCGAGAACACGTGGTACGACTGCGAGCTGCCCAACGGCGGGCGCAGCGCGGCTGTGTCGCCCTCCGTCTTCCCCAAGCCGCTCATGACAGGCGTCACGCCGTCCATCGGGCCGGAAGAAATCCGCGTCACCGAGGCCAGCGACACGCGCATCACCGAGGGCGGCGACGTCCGTGTCACCGAGGACAGCGAAGACCTGCTCTACAAGTTGTGGATCCACGAGACCGGGGTTGACGAGGTCGACGGGCTCAGCATACAGCCGATCCGCAGCTACTTTGAGACGGCTGACATGTCGCTGCCGGTCATGAGCCAAGAGAACAAAGCGCTGCAGGTACTCATGGTTGAGCCGGACTTCGTGCAGAGCGGCGACATGACCATGCAGGTTACCGGCCGCGCCAACGCCAAGGCGCCGGAGGTGTCGAGCGAGGTCAAGACGATCTACGAGACGCCGCCAACGCCGCAGGATCAGGTCGTGTACTTCAAGACACAGCGCCGCGAACTGCGCTTCCGCTTTGAGAGCAACACGCTCGGGGGCGACTACCAGATGGGTTTGGTGCTGGCGCACGTCCAGCCGGGCGACGGGACGACAATCGGGTGATCGATCCGCGCGGGATGTCTTTACGCGACTGGGCGGATTCGGTTATATTGGCCGTTGGTGACGCTTGGTCGTTCGGCACGCTGACGAGCGAGGACGACTGGCAGAACTGGGCGGTAGGATTTGTACGCGCGTCCGACTTTACGCAGCGCGTCGTGCCAGACCCTTATCAGTTCGATGACTGGCGCGAGTGGGCCATGCGTGTTTACCCGCTGCTGGAAGGAACGGGGTGATGGCAATCGAAGACGAGAATCCCTTTTTCGCTGGCGTCGCGCAGCCCGGCTTTGACGTGCCTCGCGCGTTTCGCCGTGGTGTTGCGGACGACTTCGCCGTGCGCCCGGACGAGCGCGGGTACGGCCCTGTGTACGACCCCAGCACCGACATCAGCAGCCGCAACCTCGAAGCGTTCATGGCGGCCGGCGGTGTCGACCCGATTTATGTGCCCTCGTGGCTGAAGGCCAGCGGCAAGGACGTGCGCGGCCGGACGCCGTACGAAAACATCCAGCTGATGCCCGGCACGAACTACCGGCTCGTAGATTTCACTGGCAAGAACGACAACACGGTTCTGGCTTCGGGCCGCACGCCTGAAGAGCTGTTCCGCCTGCAGCAGATTGTCACTAACCAGCTCGTGCCGCAGGGCGGCCAAGCCAACTGGCGCCTCGAGCGCGAGGGCGAAAAGGGCTGGGAGACCATTGGCGGCGACCTCTACAACAAGCCGATCACCGGGATGATTGCGGACATCGCGCTGCCGGCGGCGTTGGCAGCCATCCCCGGCTTGGGGGCCATCGGCACCGGTCTTGCCGCGGCGGGCGGCTCCGCGCTTTCATCAGGCATCCAAGGACGCAGCCTTGAGGACACGCTTTTGCGCGCGGCGATCACCGGCGGCACGGCCGGCCTCATGGCCGGAACAGGTGCTGACAAGGCAATCGGGAATGTCTTCTCCGGCGGTGGCAGCAAGCTCGGGGCGACGGCGGCGGAACTAGCCGCGCAAAAGGCTGCGGCAGAAGCCGCTGGCGAAATGGTCGTTACCGGCATTCGCAACGCGTTTTTGCCCGGCGCCATTTCAGGCCTCACTAGCGGTGCGCTATCTACCGGCATCAGCAACCTCGCCCCTGATACTTTCCAGCAAGCCCTCGATCAGGCGCGCCTCGACAACCAGTTTGGCGCTGCCCCAGATCCGTCCGAGATTGTCGTCAGCAACACGGCGACAAAAGCGTCGACTTTTCCGCGAGGCACTTTGACGGCCCCCATCACGCTGCCGGACGGTACGCTGGACTTCGGGGACGTCGGCCAAGAGATGACGCCGTCCACCCGCCGGCCAGACGACATCCGCAACATTTTCGGGCCGCTCGACGCGACCGGCAACTTGCCCACCACCGAAGGGGAGTTGCTCGAATCTGTCGGCAAGCGCTACGACGATGCGTCTCTCGGCGACTATCTGAGCGTGCCGGTTAGCGGGACTTATCCAATTCCAGAGGGCGCCGTTGACGCTCTGCCCGACGATACTATTGACGTTACCGGCGAAAGAAACCCTCCTCCGTTCTCGGCTGAACTGCTTGGTATCCCGGCGGCGGCCGCAATCGCTGCTCCTGCAGTTGTCGCAGGCGGTGGTGCCCCGCAGGGGCCGCTAGGCACGTCAACGCCGGCAACTCCTGCGACTTCAGGCGGCCTTCTCGGCGGCCTGACCGTTGGCAAGGTGCTCGGCGGGCTGTCGCTGCTTGACATGCTCTCCGGCGCGCTTGGCGGCAAGGGCGGCAATACCGCCGCTGGCCGCGCCGGGCCGCTCAACCCGGTCTTCAGCGCAAAGCTGCCGGGCGCCAGCGCAGCCTTTTCGCAGCAGTCGCTCGCGCCCCGTCCGGGCGGCGTGTCTGGCCCAGCGATGACCGACATCGACTGGTACCGCTACGGCTACAATCCCGAGCGCTCGTTCTTCAACTACGTGCCGGCCACCGACGCTGAACGCGAGGCCATGATGGTCAAGCCGCCGTCGTCGCTCGAGCTGAAGGCCCGCGGCGGCGCTCTTGCCGCCAAGAAGGGCGGCGCGCCGGCCAAAGAGAGCTTCGCCGTCAAGGGGCCGGGCACCGGCCGCAGCGACGAGATCCCGGCGCTGCTCAGCGACGGCGAATATGTCATCGACGCGGAGACGGTAGCGCTCCTTGGTGACGGCTCGAGCGAGGCCGGCGCCAAGCGCCTCGACGATTTCCGCGTCAACATCCGCAAACACAAGGGTCGCAACTTGGCCCGGGGCAAGTTTAGTGCTAATGCTAAGCAGCCAGATAAATACCTGTCAGGGGGTCGCGTCTAATGGGAGTTCTGGATTTCCTGACGGAGGGGCAGCCGATCCAAGGCGTGCCCGTTTCCACGTCTACTCAGACGGTTCTGCCCGAGTGGTATTCGAACTACGCGATGCAGCTGCTGGCAGACCAGCAGGCTGTGGCGCAGCGTCCATTCACGACGTACCCGGGCCCGCGCGTCGCCCAGTTTACGCCTGACCAGCAGGCCGGCTTCGAGGCCACGCGCCAAGGCGCCTTCGCGTTCCGCCCCGAGCTCGGCGCTGCCTCCGGTGCCACGCAGGGCGCGCTCGGCCGCTCGTCTCTGGGCGCGGCGCAGCCGTACTTCAGCGCCGCCACCAGCATGTCGCCGACTGAAGCAGCCTCCGGCAATCTGCGGGGCGCGACGGAGATGTTCCGCGCCAGCACATCGCCGTTCGCCATGCAAGCCGCGCAGCCGTATTTCCAGCAGGGTGCCGGGCAGATCAGCGCTGCAACGAATCCGCTCGCCATCCAGATGGGTCAGCCGCTGATTCAGCAGGGCGCGCAGATGGCCGCCCAGAGCACGCAGCCGATGGGCATGCAGGCGGCGTCGCCGTTCTTCCAACAGAGCGCCCAGCAGATGGGTGCAAGCACTACGCCTATGGGCCTGCAGATGGCGTCGCCGCTCCTGCAGCAAGGCGCGGCGGTTGCCGGTGAGAGCCTGACGCCGCTCGGCATGCAAATGGCCACGCCCTTCCTTCAGGAGGGCGCAGGCCAGTTTGCGCAGAGCGCGCAGGCTCTCGGCATGCAGGCTGCGCAGCCTTTCCTGCAGCGCGGTGCCAATCTGGCCGAGGAAAGCACGGGCGTGGGCGGCTTGGCGCTCGCAGACCCCATGCTGCAGCAGGCCGCTACTGGCATCGCCGGGAGCGCCGCCCCGATGGGTACTGAGCGCGCCGACCCGCTGCTTCAGCGCGGCGCCGGCCTCGCCGAGCAGAGCGCCAGCGCCCTCGGCCTACAGATGGCGCAGCCGCTGATCAGCGAGGCGGCCAAGGGCGCGCCGGACGTGCTCGAGCAGTACATGAACCCGTATCAGGACGCGGTCGTCAACCGCATCGGCGAAATGGGCGCGCGCACCCTGCGCAACCAGATCCTGCCGGGGATCGAGGCGGAGATGATCCGCGCCGGCCAGTTCGGCGGCACCCGGCAGGCCGAGCTGACCGGCCGCGCCATCCGCGACGTCATGAGCGACATTCAGGCTCAACAGGCCGCAGCGCTGCAGTCCGGCTTCGGTCAGGCGCAGCAGGCGGCGCAGGCCGACCTCGCCCGCCGGGCGCAGCTCGCCTCGACGGCCGGCGGCCTTGGGGGCGCGCAGCAGCAGGCTCAGCTTGCGGCTGC
>JACCDU010113563.1_pt1 | contig 56028 bp, 52 predicted proteins | sample 7446081 | NCBI WGS metagenome assembly JACCDU01 (sample SAMN15323447, study PRJNA562643) | freshwater metagenome | isolation source: river surface water | place: USA:Blue River Watershed | collected 2017-08-17 | reverse complement strand
TGCCCAGCGGCTTGACCAGCGCCGCCGAGAAGCTGCCGGTGGCCAGCACGAAGCTGTCGGCCCGCAGTACCTGGTGACGGCCATGTTCGTCGATCACTTCGACGCCGGTAATGCGTGCGGAGGCGCCAGTGCCTTCGCGCAGCAGGCGCGTGACGGTATGGTTGAAGCGGAACTGCACGCCGGCTTCCACGCATTTCGCGGCCAGCCCGGTGGTGAACTTGTGCACGTCGCCCGATTCATCGGTGGCCGTGTAGTCGCCGCCGACGATCTTGTTGCGGATGCCGGCCAGCGCCGGCTCGATGCGTACGACGTCGTCGGCATTGATGGTCTGGCGCGGGCAGCCGAGCTCGCGCATCAGCGCTGCGGCCGGCAGCGATTGCCGGAATTCGGCTTCATCGGTATAGAAGTGCAGGATGCCGCGCGTCTCGCAGTCGTAATCGATGCCGGTCTCGTCGCGCACGGCCTGCAGCGTCTGGCGGCTGAACTCGGCAATGTGGACGATCTGGCGGATGTTGTGCGCGGTGCGCGCGGGCGTGCACTCGCGCAGGAAGGCCAGGCCCCAGCGCCATTGCAGCCACTCGGGGCGCAGCCGGAACAACAGCGGCGCATCTTCGCGGCCCAGCCACTTCAGCAGTTTTTTCGGTGCAGCGGGATTGGCCCAGGGCTCGGCATGCGACACGGAGATCTGTCCGCCGTTGGCGAAGCTGGTCTCGAGCGCCGCACCCGGCTGGCGCTCGATGACAGTGACTTCATGTCCTGCCTTTTGCAGGAACCATGCGGAGGCGGTGCCGACGATGCCGGCGCCAAGGACGATGACTTTCATTGATGGATCACCCTGTAGTGACAGAGCATACGCCTTTCGGTGTGTCCCTGCAGCGGAGAGCCGTCGTAGCTGCTTGTAGACGAGCAGCGCGCGGGCTCGCGGAAGGGCATGTCGTTCAGGAGGCCGGGTCGATCAGGCGTGCCAGTTCGTCTGCAACGGCGCGCCTCACTTCTTCCTGCAGTCGCTGCTCGAGCAGCCCGCCGACTTCGTACGCGACTTTGCCCGAAAGTTCCCCTGCAGCAGCTTGCGCAGCAAGGGGTAGCGCATTCGTCAATGCCGTGAGGATCTCGGCTTGCAGGCGCGCGCCCATCGCTTGCGGCAGGTGCTCGCGCAATGCCGCTTCGACCAGCACCGGCACTTGCAGCGACAGCTCGGCGACCAGTCGTTCCGACAGCGTTTCGTGGATCTCGTTCAGCGCCAGCGGCGGTGCAGGTTCGTCTTCGAATTCATGCGCGACTTCGACATGCGTGACGCGGACATTCGCCGCATCGGCCGGTTGCTGGAAAGGGGCGCGCTCCGAAATGACATCGGTCAGCACCGGGAAATCGTTGTCGCTGTGAGTGTTCATGATTTGTCTGCCACGAAGTGGGTCAGCGGGTAGCCGCGCTGCTGGTATTGACGATAGCGTTCGCGCCCGAACAGCTTGTCATCTTCGTCCGTCGATACGATCTCGAACATGCGTTCGAAACGTGCGAAGTGCGCAGGCGTATGCGGCGCGAGGTTGACCAGCACCTGGTGGTGCGGCAGCGGCGCGTCGTCATCGTCGGTCAGGATCACCGGCGTCTGTGAGGCCAGCTCATCGTCGGCCATCACATGCGGCAGGAAGTCCTGCTCGGAAAAAGTCCACAGCGCCGCGTCGAGCGCTGCCAGCTGATCGGGGTCTGCGTAGACGACCACCTTCTGGTCAGCGCCGCGTGCCTTGCGCACCAGCCGGCACGCATACCCGATCTTGTCGGGGATATTGGTATGGAAGTCGATTCTGGTCATCAGGCAGACTGTACCATTCCGTTGTGCCGCAGCAGCGCGTCGATGCTGGGCTCGCGACCTCGGAAAGCAGTGAAAGAATCCAGTGCCGGACGCGAGCCGCCGACTGACAGGATCTCGCGGTGGAAGGCGAGGCCGGTCTCGGCCAAACGGTTAGGATCGCCTTGCGCCTCTTCGAACGCGCCGTAGGCATCGGCCGACAGCACTTCAGCCCACTTGTAGCTGTAGTAACCGGCCGCATAGCCGCCGGCGAAGATGTGACCGAACGAATGCTGGAAGCGGTTGAAGGCCGGCGGGATGATCACGGCCACGCGGTGGCGCACGTCGGCCAGCAGTTCGGCGACACTGCGGCTGCCATTGCTGTCGTAGTCGTAGTGCAGGTGCATGTCGAACAGCGAGAACTCGACCTGGCGCAGCATCTGCAGGCCGGACTGGAAATTCTTCGCGGCGATCATCTTGTCATACAGCGCGCGCGGCAGCGGCAGGCCGGTGTCGGCATGTGCGGTCATGTGCTGCAGCACATCCCATTCCCAGCAGAAGTTCTCCATGAACTGCGATGGCAATTCGACCGCATCCCACTCGACGCCCGAAATGCCGGACACGCCCAGTTCATCGACCGCGGTCAGCATGTGATGCAGGCCGTGGCCGAATTCATGGAACAGCGTGATCACTTCGTCATGCGTGAAGTAGGCCGGCTTCTTCACGCCGTCGATTTCCTGCGGCTCGGTAAAGTTGCAGGTCAGGTAGGCGACCGGCGTCTGCAGGTCGCCGGAGAGGTTCTTGCGGCCGCGCGCATCGTCCATCCACGCGCCGCCACGCTTGCCGTTGCGCGCATACAGGTCGATGTAGAACTGGCCGACCAGCTGGCCATGCTTTTCGATGCGATAGAACTTCACGTCCGGATGCCAGACCGGGCCGGCGTCGGGCTTGATTGCGACGCCGAACATGTTCTGGATCAGGCGGAACAGGCCGTCGACCACCTTGGGTTCGGGGAAGTACTGTTTCACTTCCTGCTCGGAAAACGCGTAGCGCTTCTCGCGCAGCTTTTCCGATGCATAAGTCATGTCCCACGCCTGCAATTGGTCGAGGCCGAGTTCGGCCTTCGCGAATGCACGCAATTCGGCCAGGTCGTTTTCGGCGAACGGTCGCGCGCGTTGCGCGAGGTCGTCGAGGAAGCCGATCACCTGTGCCGGCGAGGTCGCCATCTTCGGTACCAGCGAGACTTCGGCGAAGTTCGGGTAGCCGAGCAGCTTCGCTTCTTCATCGCGCAGCTTCAGGATGTCGACGATGTTCTGCGTGTTGTCCCATTCCGGTTTTGCGCCCAGCTCGGAAGCCTTGGTCGCGCTGGCGCGGTAGATGGTCTCGCGCAGCGAACGGTCATCCGCGTATTGCAGGATCGGGAAATAAGACGGGAAGTGCAGCGTGAAGCGCCAGCCGGCCTTGCCTTCCTTTTCGGCGGATGAGCGCGCCATCTGCTTCACGTCGTCCGGCAGGCCGGCCAGTTTCGCTTCGTCGTCGACGATCAGTTCATAGGCGTTGGTCGCATCCAGCACGTTTTCGGAGAAGCGCGTCGACAGTGCTGCCTGCTGTTCCTGGATCTCGGCGAAGCGCGGCTTTTTGTCTTCCGCCAGTTCGGCGCCGCCGAGGCGGAAATCGCGCACGGCATTGTCGATGATCTTCTTGCGGGCTGGCGGCAGCGTCGCGTATTCGGTGCTGGCTTGCAGCGCCTTGTATTTTTCGAACAGCTTCAGGTTGGTGCCGAGCTCAGTCCAGAACTCGGTGACCCTGGGCAGGTTCTCGTTATAGGTCGCGCGCAATTCGGGCGTATCGACCACCGCGTTCAGGTGGCCAACCACGCCCCATGCACGGCCAAGGCGTTCGGTCGCAGCCTCGAGCGGCGTGACGAAATCATTCCATGTCGGCGTCGATGTCGCGTTTTCCAGTCGTTGCACGACCGCGCGCGCCTCGTCCAGCAGCGTCGCGATCGCGGGCGTCACATGCTCGGGCTTGAAGATGTCGAAGCGGGGCAGGTCGGAAAAATCCAGCAGGGCATTGGTGCTCATGTTCATTCCAGTGTGCGGTTCAGTAGGCATCTCAGGGTAAGGCGCTTCAGCCGCGCTCGGCGGCCTCGATGGTATTCACCAGCAGCATGGTAATCGTCATCGGGCCGACGCCGCCCGGCACCGGCGTGATCCAGCCCGCCACTTCCGACGACTGCGCGAAGTCGACGTCGCCGCACAGCTTGCCGGCGTCGTCACGGTTCATGCCGACGTCGATGACGACGGCGCCCGGCTTGACCATGTCGGCGGTGACGATGTTTCGCTTGCCGGTAGCGACGACCAGGATATCGGCGTCACGCGTGTGATGGCCGAGGTCACGGGTCTTCGAGTTGCAGATGGTGACGGTCGCGCCCGCTTGCAAGAGCAGCATCGCCTGCGGCTTGCCGACGATGTTGGATGCGCCCACCACCACCGCATGCGCGCCGCGCACCGGGTAGCTGATCGACTCCAGCATCTTCATCACGCCATACGGCGTGCACGGGCGGAACAGCGGCTGGCCCGTCATCAGCAGGCCGGCATTGCTGACGTGGAAGCCATCGACGTCTTTCTCGGGCGCGATGGCCTCGATCACCTTGTGCGCATCGATATGCGCGGGCAGCGGCAGCTGCACCAGGATGCCATGGATCTTCGGGTCCTTGTTCAGTGCATCGACGCGCGCCAGCAGCTCGGCCTCGCTCAGGTTGGCTTCATATTTCTCGAACACCGAATGAATGCCGTTCTCTTCGCAAGCCTTCACCTTGTTGCGCACATAGACCTGGGACGCCGGGCTGTCGCCGACGAGGATCACGGCCAGGCCGGGCTGGCGGCCAACGGAGGTCAGGGCGGCGGCGCGTTGCGCGACGTTCGCGCGCAATTGTTTCGACAGGAGGACGCCGTCGATGATCTGTGCAGACATGGGATAACGCTCTTCAGGAAGGTAAACCGAGATTATAAAAGCGTCACCCCCATGCCGACCGTTCGCAGCGAGCTTTCGATGCGAGCCTTCACCGTCCGGTACAGAGCCGGCGATCTGTGTCGACGCAAGATCGTTTCTCGCTTTGATGAGCGCCAAAGCCCGTTCGTTCGATGCAGTTCGTCAAATTTCGCCGCATCGGAGTTGGCTGGAACAGGAATTTCCAATTTGGTTATTTATCGCATTATGAAATGCTGTATCGTATTTTGAAAATCAGCCCAAGTCCTGCTACACTCCTTCGCAATTGAAAGTCGGCCAACTTTCGCTGTAAGGTGGAGCCGCCGGCTCCCCTTGTCATCGGCCACGATAAAACTCCAGGAGACACGCATCATGGCAGCGCAAATCGACAACATCCTGGCGCAAGCCGCCAACGATCCCGACGTCATGGAAACCAAGGAGTGGCTGGATGCGCTCGAATCCGTGATCGAAAACGAGGGCGCGGAGCGCGCCCACTACCTGCTGGAGCGCATGGTCGACCTGGCTCGCCGCCGCGGCGCGCATATCCCGTTCTCCAGCAATACTGCATACGTCAACACCATCCCCGCTCACCTTGGCGAGCACTGCCCGGGCAACCTCGAATATGAAGAGCGTCTGCGCTCGTGGATGCGCTGGAACGCGATGGCCATGGTGGTCAAGGCCAACCGCGCCGATGGCGACCTCGGCGGCCACATCTCGTCGTTCGCGTCGCTGGCCAACATGCTGGGCATAGGCTTCAATCATTTCTGGCACGCGCCGACTGAAGAGCATGGCGGCGACCTGCTGTACATCCAGGGTCACTCGTCACCCGGCGTGTACGCGCGCGCCTACCTCGAAGGCCGCATCAGCGACGACCAGATGCTGAACTTCCGTCGCGAAGTGGAGGGCAAGGGCCTGTCGTCGTACCCGCACCCGAAACTGATGCCGGATTTCTGGCAGTTCCCGACCGTGTCGATGGGCCTCGGCCCGTTGATGGCGATCTACCAGGCGCGCTTCCTGAAGTACCTGCATGCACGCGAGATCGCCAACACCGCGAACCGCAAGGTCTGGGCCTTCTGCGGCGACGGCGAGATGGACGAGCCGGAATCGATGGGCGCCATCGGCATGGCCGGCCGCGAGATGCTGGACAACCTCGTCTTCGTCATCAACTGCAACCTGCAACGCCTTGACGGCCCGGTGCGCGGCAACGGCAAGATCATCCAGGAACTGGAAGCCGATTTCCGCGGCGCCGGCTGGAACGTGATCAAGGTCATCTGGGGCTCGCCGTGGGACGACCTGCTGGCGCGCGACAAGGATGGCGTGCTGCAGCGGATCATGATGGAGACCGTCGACGGCGAATACCAGAACTACAAGGCCAAGGATGGCGCCTATGTGCGCAAGCATTTCTTCGGCAAGGACCCGCGCGCGCTGGAGCTGGTGGCCAACATGTCGGACGACGACATCTGGCGCCTGACCCGCGGCGGCCACGATCCGCACAAGATCTACGCTGCGTACAAGCTCGCGCAAGAGCACCAGGGCCAGCCGACCGTGCTGCTGGTGAAGACCGTCAAGGGCTATGGCATGGGCAAGTCGGGCGAGGCGCGCAACACGGCACACCAGACCAAGAAGCTCGACGACGACGCGATCCGCGAGATGCGCGACCGCTTCGGCATCCCCATCCCGGACGACCAGCTGCACGACGTCCCGTTCTACAAGCCGTCCGATGACGCGCCCGAGATCAAGTACCTGCACGAGCGCCGCAAGGCCCTCGGCGGCTACCTGCCGCAGCGCCGCCGCAGCGCCGAAGAAAAGCTGGCCGTGCCCGAGCTGTCCGCGTTCCACGCAGTGCTCGAGCCGACCGCCGAAGGGCGCGAGATCTCGACCACGCAAGCCTATGTGCGCTGCCTGACTGCGCTGCTGCGCGACCAGAACCTCGGTCCGCGCGTGGTGCCTATCCTCGTCGATGAGGCACGTACCTTCGGCATGGAAGGCTTCTTCCGCCAGATCGGCATCTTCAGCCAGCGTGGCCAGCTGTACGAGCCGGTCGACAAGGACCAGGTCAGCTACTACCGCGAAGACAAGGCCGGCCAGATCCTGCAGGAAGGCATCAACGAAGCGGGTGCAATGAGCTCGTGGATCGCCGCAGCGACCTCGTACTCGACGAACAACCGCGTGATGATCCCGTTCTACATCTTCTACTCGATGTTCGGGCTCCAGCGCATCGGCGACCTCGCATGGGCCGCCGGCGACATGCGCGCGCGCGGCTTCCTGCTGGGTGGTACCTCGGGTCGCACCACGCTGAACGGCGAAGGCCTGCAGCACGAAGACGGCCACAGCCATGTCCTCGCGTCGACCATCCCGAACTGCATGCCGTATGACCCGACTTTCGCGCACGAAGTCGCCGTCATCATGCACGATGGCCTGAAGCGCATGGTCGAGAAGCAGGAAGACGTGTTCTATTACATCACCCTGATGAACGAGAACTACAGCCATCCGGGCCTGAAGGCCGGCCAGGAAGAGGGCATCCTGAAGGGCATGTACCTGTTGCAGCCGTCGGCCGCGAAGAAGCCGAAACAGCGCGTGCAGCTGATGGGCTCCGGCACCATCTTGCGCGAAGTGATGGCCGCGGCCGAACTGCTCGAGCAGGACTGGGGCGTAGCCGCCGACATCTGGTCGGCACCGTCGTTCACGCTGCTGGCACGCGAAGGCCAGGACGCCGACCGCTGGAACCTGCTGAACCCGACTGCGAAGGCAGCGAAACTTCCTTACGTGACGCAGCAGCTGCAAGGCAGCGAAGGCCCGATCATTGCGTCGACCGACTACATGCGTGCTTACGCGGAGCAGATCCGACCGTTCATGCCCAAGGGCCGCAGCTACCGCGTGCTCGGCACCGACGGCTTCGGCCGCTCGGATACCCGCGCCAAGCTGCGCGAGTTCTTCGAGGTCAACCGTTACTTCGTGACCGTGGCGGCGCTCAAGGCGCTGGCCGACGAGGGCAGCATCGATGCATCGGTGGTGGCCAAGGCCGTCGCGAAATACGGCATCGACCCGAACAAGCCGAACCCGGTCAGCGTCTGATCCTGACGAGGACGGCGGTGGCGCGTGCTTTTGCGCGCGCCGCTGCCGGCCTTAAGCGCATCGAAACCCGACGGCACGGCCGTCATCCATAATCCGGACATATCCCCCGCAGCCGGAAAGAACGGAGCAAAAAGAATGAGCCAAATCGAAATCAAGGTGCCCGACATCGGCGACTTCAAGGAAGTGGAAGTCATCGAACTACTGGTGAAGCCGGGCGACACGGTGAAGGCGGAGCAATCGCTGATCACGGTCGAGTCGGACAAGGCGAGCATGGAGATCCCGTCGTCGGCATCGGGCATCGTCAAAGAGCTGAAGGTCAGGATCGGCGACAAGGTGTCCGAAGGTTCGCTGCTGCTGATGCTGGAGCCGAGTGGCGCGGACGCATCCGCTGCGCCAGCGGCCGCCCCTGCCGCAGCGCCAGCAGCGGCACCGGCCGTGGCTTCGGCCCCGGCCCCGGCCCCGGCACCTGTGCCTGCTCCCGCACCTGCCGCTGCGGTGCCCGCAGCGCCTGCCAGCAACGGCAACGGCAACGGCATGAAATCGCACGCATCGCCATCGGTGCGCAAGTTCGCGCGCGAACTCGGCGTGGACCTCGCCCGCGTGACCGGCACCGGCCCCAAGGGACGCATCCTGCTGGAAGACGTGCAGGGCTTCGTCAAGGGCGTGATGTCCGGCTCTGCGGCTGCACCGGCCGGTGGCGGTGGCGCAGCGCTGGGCCTGCTGCCATGGCCGTCGCTGGACTTCTCGAAGTTCGGCGAGACCTCGCTCGAGCCGCTGTCGCGCATCAAGAAGATCAGCGGACCGAACCTGCACCGCAACTGGGTGATGATCCCGCACGTGACGCAGTTCGAACAGGCCGATATCACCGACCTCGAAGAATTCCGCAAGAGCGCCAACGAGTCGCTGGCCAAGTCCGGCGTCAAGCTGACCATGCTCGCGTTCGTGATCAAGGCCAGCGTGTCGGCGCTGAAGAAATTCCCGGCGTTTAACTCTTCGCTGGACGCCAATGGCGAGAACCTGATCCTCAAGCACTACTACAACATCGGCTTCGCGGCCGACACGCCGAACGGACTGGTGGTGCCTGTGGTGAAAGGCGCTGACAAGAAGAGCCTGTCCGAGATCGCGAAGGAAATGGGCGAGCTGTCCGCGCAGGCGCGCGACGGCAAGCTCAAGCCGGCTGACATGCAGGGCGCGACCTTCACCATCTCGTCGCTGGGCGGCATCGGCGGCACCAGCTTCACGCCCATCGTCAACGCCCCGGAAGTCGCGATCCTCGGCCTGTCGAAGTCCGAGATCAAGCCGGTCTGGGATGGCAAGGCCTTCGTCCCGCGCCTGATCCTGCCGATGTCGCTGTCCTACGACCACCGCGTGGTCGATGGCGCGCTGGGAGCACGCTTCGCGGTCTACCTGGCCGACGTGCTGGCCGACATGCGCAAAACCCTGCTGTAAGCCTGGGCCGCCGCGTCATGACTACCTGCGTCGTCGTTCGCAAGGGTTCGGAAATCGCGATCGCCTCCGATTCGCTGGTGACCTTCGGGGATACCCGGCTGTCGCAGGCCTATGAGGCGAACGAAAAAATTATCGAGGTGGCCGGTTCGCATGTGGCGCTGTCCGGCACTACCGCGCATTTCCCGGTGATGAGGAAACTGCTCACCGAGATGGGCGACGACTGCAAGCTGGGTTCGCGCGACGAGGTGTTCGATACCTTCACGCGCGTGCACCAGATCCTGAAAGAAAAATACTTCCTGAACGTGAAGGAAGAAGAGGACGATCCCTACGAGTCCTCGCAGATCACGACACTGATCGCCAACCCGCACGGCATCTTCGGCGTCTACTCGTACCGCGAAGTGTTCAGCTTCGATCGCTTCTGGGCGATCGGCAGCGGCAAGACCTTTGCGCTGGGTGCGATGTATGCCGGCTATGAGCGCCTGAACACGGCACGCGAGATCGCCGAGCTGGGCGTGCAGGCCGGCGCCGAGTTCGACAAGAGCTCGGCCCTGCCGTGCCGCGTGATCAGTTTTCCGATGCAACCATAACGGAGCAGAACAATGAGCCTGATGGAAATCAAAGTCCCCGACATCGGCGACTTCAAGGAAGTGGAAGTCATCGAGCTGCTGGTGAAGCCGGGCGACACGGTGAAGGTGCAGCAATCGCTGATCACGGTCGAGTCGGACAAGGCGAGCATGGCGATCCCGTCGTCGGCATCGGGCGTCGTCAAAGGGCTGCAGGTCAAGATCGGCGACAAGGTCGCCGAAGGCTCGCTGATCCTGATGCTCGAGGGCAGCGATGCCGCTGCCTCGGCGGCACCTGCGGCCGCGCCGGCTGCCCCTGCTGCAGCGCCTGCACTTGCAGCCGCCCCGGTGGCAGCACCGGTCGCCGCCAGCTTCGCCGGCAAGGCCGACATCGAATGCGACACGCTGGTGCTCGGCGCCGGCCCCGGCGGCTATACCGCGGCCTTCCGCGCGGCCGACCTCGGCCAGGGCGTGGTGCTGGTCGAGCGCTATGCGTCGCTGGGCGGCGTCTGCCTGAATGTCGGCTGCATCCCGTCCAAGGCGCTGCTGCATGCGGCCAAGGTCATCACCGAAGCCGAAGAGATGTCGCACTTCGGCGTCAAGCTCGGCAAGGCCGAGGTCGACATCGATGCGCTGCGCGGCTGGAAGGAAAGCGTGATCGGCAAGCTGACCGGCGGCCTGTCGGGCCTCGCGAAGGCGCGCAAGGTGCAGGTCGTGCAGGGCAAGGGCGCGTTCTCGTCGCCGAACACGATCGACGTCGAAACGCCGGACGGCAAGAAGACCATCGCATTCCGCAACGCGATCATCGCCGCCGGTTCGTCGGTCGCGAAAATCCCGGGCTTCCCGTACGACGACCCGCGCCTGGTCGATTCGACCGGTGCGCTCGAGCTGCGCCAGATCCCGAAGCGCATGCTGGTGATCGGCGGCGGCATCATCGGCCTCGAGATGGCTTGCGTGTATGACGCGCTGGGCAGCAAGGTCAGCGTGGTCGAATTCGCCGACGGCCTGATCCCGGCCGCCGACCGCGACATTGTCAAGCCGCTGCAGAAGCGCATCGAGAAGCGCTACGAAGCGATCATGCTGAAGACCAAGGTCACGAAGCTGGAGGCGCGCGCCAATGGCTTGCTGGCGACCTTCGAAGGCGATGCTGCGCCGGCCGAGCCGCAGCTGTACGACATGGTGCTGCTGGCTGTCGGCCGCCGCCCGAATGGCAAGGACATCGCCGCCGACAAGGCGGGCGTGGTCGTCAACGAGCGCGGCTTCATCCCGGTCGACAAGCAGCAGCGCACCAATGTGCCGCACATCTTCGCAATCGGCGACATCTGCGGCGACCCGATGCTGGCGCACAAAGCCACCAATGAAGCGAAGGTGGCGGCGGAAGTGATCGCCGGCCACAAGGTGGCATTCGATGCGATGACGATCCCGTCGGTCGCCTACACCGATCCCGAGATCGCATGGATGGGCGTCACCGAAGCCGAGGCCAAGGCCAAGGGCATTCCGTTCGAGAAGGCCAACTTCCCGTGGGCGGCGTCGGGCCGCGCGCTGGCGATGGGCCGCGATGACGGCATGACCAAGCTGCTGTGGGATCCGACCACGAAGCGCATTATCGGCGCCGGCATCGTCGGCGTGAATGCCGGCGAGCTGCTGGCCGAGACCGTGCTGGCGATGGAAATGGGTGCCGACCTCGAAGACCTCGCGCTGACCGTGCATGCACACCCGACGCTGTCGGAGACGCCGATGTTTGCGGCCGAGATGGGACTGGGCAGCATCACCGACCTGTACATCCCGCCGAAGAAAAAATAAGCGTTGCTTCCCGTCGAAAACGGCCCGCCTGCGCGGGCCGTTTTTTTTTGCGTTATCCCTGCACTATCCGCTGTGCAGGCCAGAACCTCTGCACGTGGGCAGCAACCATTTTTTCAGGTGCAGGGACAATGTCGGCGCCTTGCCGGCACCCGGCCGCCCGCTGTTTGCAGGCCGGAACGGCCTCGCAACCTGAAGACCCGGAGGTATCGCGATGACGAGGAATATCACGCTGGACTCGAGGACGAATTACCAGAACGTCCTGCGCGACCTGGGGCGCATGGGCGTGCTGCGTGTCGACCAACACTACACCAAAAATGGCATCGCCCATGTGGTGCTGCACGAACGCACCTGGGGTGAATGGCTGCAGGAGACTTTCCTGACCAAGAAGGCGGACCTCGCCAATACGCGACAGGCTGTCGCCGCTGCACTCGAGCCCATCATTCGGGCGCAGGGTTCGGCTCCGCCCGAGCAGCTGGTGCAAAACATCCGCGATCGCGTTGCGCACGGCGTTGACATCACCGGTCGCGCATTGGCGCGTGACTTTGCGCCGGTCAGCGCCGGCAAGAACCCCAAGCCGCTGCAAGGCGGCACGGTGGCCGCACGCGGCACGGGCCAGGGTGTTCGCGTTCTCGGTGCGCCGCCTGCCAGCATACGCTGCGACCATGCAATTCTGCGCAACAGCACCGCTTCTGCCGCGCTACAGGCGAACAAGCAGATCCATCTGGTCCATGAATTGAACAAGCCGGTAAAGCCGGGCGCGCCCGACGGGGTGGGCAAGGCCGTATCTGTCCCGTCAGCGGCAGCTGGCACCTGGAACAGCATTGACGATGTCCGCATTCCGACGGGTGGCGAGCCTCAAGCGAGGCGCACGACCACGCAGCTGCAAGCGGCGCTGGCCACGGCACTCGAAGGCAAGCGCGGCGCGGTGGTGGTCGAACTTTTGCCCGACACGTGTACCGAGACCAAAGGCGTCAGGCACTGGAGTTGTTCGGACGACGGCATGATCGCGCAGTGGCAAGTGGCCGGCAAAGCCGTTCAGGCAGCGAAGATTGCGAAGGGCAATCTCGTGATCAGTTTTGCCAGCGCCAATGTCGACGACCTGAAGCGCATGAAGCAAGTGATCGCCAAACAAGCCGGCATGGACGCCCCGGACAGGACCGCCAGGCTGGTCGCGATGCTCGATGACGACAGCGATGCCGACAGCGACGATGACCTCCCGATCGACACATTCACACAGGTCGGGCCGCCAATGAAAACGCCGTCACCCCCGGAAGGATGACGGCGCATTTGATCTGCCGGACGGACAGCGCAACGGGGCCTGCGCCCCGCAGGATCAGGCAGCCTTGGCCTGCGTGATCACTCCCGACAGCAGTTCCAGCATCAGGTCGATCTCTTCGGTCGTCACGTTCAGCGCCGGCATGAAGCGCAGCAGGTCCGGACGCGGCGAGTTCAGCAGCAAGCCTTGCGGCGCGAGGTCGCGCGCGATGTCGACGATCTTGCCGCCGATCGGCGAGCCCAGCTTCAGCGCGCGCAGCAAGCCTTCGCCGCGTTCACCTTCGAGGCCATGCTTGTCGCACAGCTTCAGCAGGCCGGCCTTCAGGTAGTTGCCCTTGTCGATCACGGACTGCAGGAAGCCCGGCGCCAGCAGTGCTTCCAGCACTGCGATGCCAACGGCCGTCATCAGCGGATTGCCATTGTAGGTGCCACCCTGCTCGCCCGGCTCGAAGACCGCTACCGCTTCGGTGCACAGCAATGCCGACAGCGGCACACCGCCGCCGATGCCTTTGCCGAGGGTCATGATGTCGGGCTCGATGCCGGACAGCTGGTAGGCAAACAGTTCGCCGGTGCGGCCCATGCCGGATTGCACTTCATCGACGATCAGCAGCAAATTGTGCTTCTTCGTCAGCGCGCGCAAGCCCTGCATGAATTCTTTAGATGCCGGGATCACGCCGCCTTCGCCCTGCACCGGCTCCAGCATCACGGCGACGGTCTTGTCGGAGATCAGTTTCTCGACACTGGCCAGGTCATTCAGGTCGGCCTTCACGAAGCCCGGCACCTGCGGCGCAAACATCGTGTCCCAGCCGGCCTTGCCCGATGCCGACATGGTCGCGATCGTGCGGCCGTGGAAGCTGTGGTCGAAGGTGATGATCTCGTAACGGTTTTCGCCTGCCGGATTCTGGTGCAGCTTGCCCCATTTGCGCGCCAGCTTGATCGCGCCTTCATTGGCTTCGGCACCGCTGTTGGCAAAGAACACGCGGTCGAAGCACGAGTGCTTCGTCAGCAGCGATGCCAGCCTGATTGACGGCTCGTTGAAGAAGGCCGGCGACGGGTTGATCAGCTTCTTGCCTTGCTCGGTCAGGGCATCGGCGATGCACTGCGGCGCATGGCCAAGACAGTTCACCGCCCAGCCTTGCAGCCAGTCGAGATAGCGCTTGCCGTTGTGGTCGGTCAGCCACATGCCCTGGCCTTCGGTGAATACCAGCGGCGGGCGGTTCGTTATGTAGAGCAGGGCGTTGCTATCGTACTGTTCGAATTGCATGGCGACGGTGGTAGGCAGGTTCGTGGGCAGGTTCGTGATTTGGCGGGCGTTGCAACGGGCAGCTTGCCCGTTGCTTGTTTCACAGTGATGTCAGGCTGCCGCGAGGTCGGCTTCCGACGTGAAGGAGTCGGCGTAGAACTCTTCTTCGGGCAGCTTGCAATCGGCAACGAACTCGCGATGCGCGGAGTCGACCACGATCGGCGCACCGCAGGCATAGACCTGGTAAGGCGACAAGTCAGGCAGGTCGGCCATCACGGCGCGATGGACGAAGCCGGTACGGCCGGTCCAGTCGTCTTCCGGCAGCGCGTCCGAGACCACCGGCACATAGCGGAAGTTCGGCAGCTTGCGCGCCCATTCCTCGCACAGCGCGTGCATGTACAGGTCTTGCGGGCGACGGCCGCCCCAGTACAGCGTGACCGGACGCTTCGATTTCGAATGCGCCCAATGCTCGATGATGGCCTTGACTGGCGCAAAGCCGGTGCCCGAGGCGAGCAGCACGATGGGCTTGTCCGAATCTTCGCGCAGGAAGAAGGTGCCCAGCGGTCCTTCGAAGCGCAGGATGTCGCGTTCCTTCATTGCGCCGAATACGTGGTCGGTGAAGACCCCGCCCGGCATGTGGCGGATGTGCAGCGTCATCAGTTCGTCCGCATGCGGCGGCGTGGCCATGCTGTACGCGCGGCGCTTGTTATCTTTCAGCAGGAACTCCACATACTGGCCGGCCTTGAACTGCATGCGCTCGGTGGCCGGCAGTTGCAGCGACACGATCATCACATCGTCGGCAGCGCGCTCGAGTTTGGCGACGCGCACCGGCACTTTCTTGATCGGGAAGTCGCCGACGCCCAGCACTTCGCGCGCTTCGATGGTGACGTCCGAGGTCGGCACCGCGCAGCAGAACAGGGTCTGGCCGGCTTGCTGTTCGGCCGGCGGCAGTGCGCGTTCCTGGTGCTTGCCGAGGGTCACGTCGCCGTCGACCAGCTTGCCCTTGCAGCTGCCGCAGGCGCCGTTCTTGCAGCCGTAAGGCAGGCCGACGCCGTTGCGGATGGCGGCGGCAAGGATGGTTTCATTGGCTTCGCAGCTGAACTGCCGGCCACTGGGATTAACGCTTACCTGGAACGTCATACAATCTCGCGAATATGAAAAAGAATTTAGTACCGGGCCGGCCGCGCCTGCTGCTGGTCGGTTGTGGCGACGTTGGCATGCGGCTGCTGCCGCTGCTGCGCGACCGCTTTCGCGTGTTCGCCGTGACCAGCCAGGCGGCCCGTGCGGCAGAACTGCGTGCCGCCGGGGCCACGCCCGTTGTCGCCAACCTTGACCACCCGGACAGTTTGCATCGTTTGCAAGGTTTGGCACCTACCGTCGTACATCTGGCACCGCCGCCCGCAGAAGGCCGTCAGGACCGTCGTACCCGGAATCTGACCCGCATTTTACCAAGACACGGCACCCTCGTTTATGTGAGTACGACGGGTGTTTATGGCGATTGCGACGGTGCGTTGTTCGACGAGACGCGGCCGGTGGCGCCGGTCAATGCGCGCGCACAGCGGCGCGTCGATGCAGAACAGGTGCTGCGGCGCTGGGCGCGGCGTGCGCAGGCCCGCTTGTCCATCCTGCGCGTGCCGGGTATTTATGCGGCCGACCGGCTGCCGGTCGAGCGTTTGCAAAAGGGCACGCCGGCACTGTGCGATGACGATGATGTGCATACCAATCACATCCATGCCGACGATCTGGCGCAGATCATTGCGCTGGCGATCTTCCGCGCGCGGCCCTTGCGCGCTTATCACGCGGTCGACGATTCGGACCTGAAGATGGGCGAATACTTTGATCAGGTGGCCGATGCGTTCGGCTTGCCGCATCCGCCCAGATTGGCGCGCGCCGAGCTGGCGCAGCAGGTGTCGCCGATGATGTTGTCATTCATGTCCGAGTCACGCCGATTGAAGAACGAGCGCATCAAGGTTGAGCTTGGCGTGAAGCTGCGTTACCGGACCGTTGCCGATCTGCTGGCGCGCGTGCAACGGACAGTGGGTTGAGCCGTCCAGCCGGCGTGCGCCAAGTCAGCGTGATTCAGGTCGGAGAAGGTCAGACCGGCTAAGGTCAGACCGGCGTTCCCACGGCCGACTTGATGCCGTTCACCCAGGACCGCGCCGGCATCTTCGTCATCTCGCGGATCACGGCGGCGCGCTCGTACAAGTCGGCGAAGTCGAGCTCGGGCACTTTCTTGAACGCGATTACGACGATATTCCCCTCGTGGACCTCGGGCAGCGCAAGCACTGCGTCGAAGGCCGGGTAGATCGCAGCCAGGTTCTTCTTGTAGCTCGGGTGGTCGCCAAACAGGTTGATGGTGGCGATGCCGTTCGGCGTCAGGCAGTTCGCGCAGGCGCGGTAGAACTCCGGCGTATCCAGCACCGGGCCGCGCGCGGTCGCGTCATACAGGTCGATCTGCAGCACGTCGACCTTGCGCCGATGGCGCGGGTCCTGCACAAAGTCCATCGCATCCATTTCCAGCACCGTCAGCTTGTCGTCGTCCGGCGGCAGCCTGAACATCGAGCGACAGACATCGATCACCGACGGGTTCAACTCGACGGCCGTTACCCGCGCCTCCGGATACCAGAGCTTGCCCGCCTTGGTCAGCGCGCCGGTGCCGAGGCCCAGCTGCACGATATGTGCGGGCTGGTCGAGGAACAGCATCCAGCCCATCATCTGTTGCGCGTATTCGAGTTCGATGTGGTCCGGCTTGCGGATGCGCATCGCACCCTGCACCCACTCGGTGCCGAAATGCAGGAAGCGCACGCCATCCTGTTCGGACAGGGTCACGGGCGCGAACTTGGGCTTGCGCGGCTGCGCAGCTTTTTTGGGCAGCGTGTCGGAGGAAGGGCGGCGGGCCATGGGCAATCGATGAAAGGCAGGGTTCAGGTCAGCAAAGCCCGCCACTTTACTAGCTTTTGTTCGAAAGAGAGCTGCGCATGGGCCGGCGATGACGACGGCAGCACCAGCGTGCGGAATCCTGCGGCCTCGAATTGCGGTGCAAAGCGGCCCGAGGTCTTGCCGTTGAAGGCGATGGTGCGCAGCGCAGGAAAGCCTGCCTGCAGTACCGAAAAATTGGCCGCCCGCGCATCACGTATCGCGGCATCGAGGCTGCCCTTGCGGCGACAGGCATCGATCACGTCCCACAGGCCGATGCGGTGCCGCGCCAGCCTGTCCAGCCGGTCCGGGTAGGCGAGGCTGACGAGATCATCGTCCAGCACGGCGGACAGCAAGCGCCAGAGCTGGTTGCGCGGATGCGCGTAATACTGGCTGGCGGCCAGGGAGGCTTCGCCGGGAAAGCTGCCCATGATCAGCAGCGTCGCGTCAGCCTGCATCGCCGGCGGAAAGCCGGTCAGCAGCGCGGGCTCGGAATCGGAAGCAGTCATTAAGGAATTGTAGAGGGGAGGGGCTGCGGCTGCGGGTTAGAATCCGCGAACGGCCCAGCTTACAGGAGACACGTCATGGCAGCAGCGAACAAGAAGCCGATCATGCTCATTACCGGCGGCAGCCGCGGCATAGGCGCAGCGACGGCGCTGCTGGCGGCGGAACGCGGCTGGCAAGTGGCGATCAGCTACCTGGGCAATGCGTCGGCCGCCGACGCGGTGGTCGCGCAGATCAAGGCCAATGGCGGCCATGCGCTGGCGGTGCAGGCTGATGTCGGCATCGATGCCGATGTCGAGCGCCTGTTCAAGACGGTCGACGACCAGCTCGGCCGCCTGAACTCGCTGATCAACAATGCCGGCATGCTCGAGCTGCAGACCCGGCTGGACCAGATGGATCTGGCGCGTTGGCAGCGCGTGTTCAGCGCCAACGTGTTCGGTACTTTCCTGTGCGCGAAGCAGGCCGTGCTGCGGATGTCGAAGCGCCATGGCGCCGATGGCGGCACCATCGTCAATGTATCGTCGGCGGCGGCGCGCCTCGGGTCGCCGAATGAATTCATCGATTACGCGGCCGCCAAGGGCGCAGTCGACTCGATGACGCTGGGGCTGGCCAAGGAAGTCGCCGCCGAGGGTGTGCGCGTGAACGCGGTGCGCCCCGGCCTGATCTATACCGACATCCACACCAGCGCCGGCGAGCCGGGGCGCGTGGATCGCGCTAAGGCGGGCGTGCCCATGCAGCGCGGCGGCTCGTCGGCGGAAGTGGCCGAGGCCATCGTGTGGCTGGCATCGGAACAATCGTCGTATGTGACCGGAACCCTGCTCGATGTGACTGGCGGCCGTTGAACCGCCTGCATGAAAAATGCCCGGCACTGCCGGGCATTTTTTTTCGATCTCAGTCAATCAGATCCAGCACGCGCTCGGGCGGCCGGCACAACCGTGCGCCCTTGCCGGTGATGACGACCGGCCGATTGATCAGCACCGGATGCGCGAGCATCGCATCGACCAGTTCGTCGTCGGTTTTGCCGGCGTCATGCAAGCCCAGTTCGGCGCACAGCGCTTCTTTGTCACGCAACAGGGCGCGAACCGGTTCGCCGGTAGCCCTTATCGTCGCCAGCAAGGTCGCGCGGTCCGGCGTGTCCTTCAGGTACTGCACGATGGTCGGCTCGATGCCGCGCTCGCGCAGCAAGGCCAGCGTATTGCGCGAGTTGCTGCAGTTCGGGTTGTGCCAGATCGTCACGCCGGATGGGGTTGCGCCGCTCATTTGAGCGCCATCCCGAGCAGCATGTCGTTGAGCTTCTTCACGAAGCTGGCCGGGTCAGCCAGCTGGCCGCCTTCGGCCAGCAGTGCCTGGTCGAACAGGATGCTGGACCAGTCGTCGAACTTCGCTTCCTCGTACTTCAGGCGCTGCACCAGCGGGTGGTTCGGGTTGATCTCGAGGATGGGTTTCGCGTCCGGCGCCTTCTGGCCGGCGGCCTTCAGCATGCGCATCAGGTTGCCCGACAGTTCATGTTCGCCCGCCACCAGGCAGGCCGGCGAATCGGTCAGGCGGAAGGTGATGCGCACGTCCGCTGCTTTTTCGGACAGCGCGGCCTTCATCTTCTCGACCAGTTCCTTGTAGTCGGTCGCAGTCGCTTCCTTCTGCTTCTTCTCGGCTTCGTCTTCCAGCTTGCCAAGGTCGAGGTCGCCCTTGGCGACCGACACCAGCTGCTTGCCGTCGAACTCGGTCAGGAAGGACAGCATCCATTCGTCGACGCGGTCGGTCAGCAGCAGCACTTCGACGCCCTTCTTGCGGAAGATCTCCAGATGCGGGCTGTTCTTCGCCGCGGTGTAGCTGTCGGCGGTCACGAAGTAGACCTTGTCCTGGCCTTCCTTCATGCGTGCCACATAATCGCCCAGCGACACGTTTTGCGCGTCATTGCCATTGTGCGTGCTGGCAAAGCGCAGCAGCTTCGCGATGCGTTCCTTGTTGGTCGCGTCCTCGCCTATGCCTTCCTTCAGCACCTGGCCGAACTCCTGCCAGAAGCTCGCGAACTTGTCCTTCTTCTCCTGCTCGTCGGCATTGGCCAGCTCTTCGAGCATGCCCAGCACGCGTTTGGTCGAGCCTTCGCGGATCACCTTCACGTCGCGCGACTCCTGCAGGATCTCGCGCGACACGTTCAGCGGCAGGTCGTTGGAATCGATCACGCCCTTCACGAAGCGCAGGTAGACCGGCATCAGCTGCTCGGCATCGTCCATGATGAACACGCGCTTCACATACAGCTTGATGCCGCCGCGCTGGTTGCGGTCCCACATATCGAACGGCGCTTTGGCCGGGATGTACAGCAGCTGCGTGTACTCGCTGCGGCCTTCGACCCGGTTGTGGGTCCAGGTCAGCGGGTCGGCGAAGTCGTGCGACACATGCTTGTAGAACTCCTTGTACTGTTCTTCGCTGATGTCGGACTTGCTGCGCGCCCACAGCGCGCTGGCCTGGTTGATGGTCTCTAGCTCATCGCGCACGACCATCTCTTTTTTGTCTTCGTCCCACTCTTCCTTGCGCATCCTGATCGGCAGCGAGATATGGTCCGAATACTTACGGATCACCGATTTCAGCTGCCACGCCGACAGGAACTCGTCCTCGCCTTCACGCAGGTGCAGGATGATGCGGGTGCCGCGTTGTGCCTTTTCGATGGTCTCGACCGTGAAGTCGCCTTCGCCGCGCGATTCCCAGCGCACGCCCTGGTCGGCCGGCAGGCCGGCACGGCGCGACTCGACCGTGATGCGGTCGGCAACGATGAAGCCCGAATAGAAGCCGACGCCGAACTGGCCGATCAATGCGGCATCCTTTTGCTGGTCGCCGGACAGCCTGGAGAAGAATTCCCTGGTGCCGGACTTGGCGATCGTGCCGAGGTGGTCGATCGCTTCCTGTTGCGACAGCCCGATGCCGTTGTCGGCGATGGTGATGGTGCGCGCATCCTTGTCGACATCGACATGGATCGCCAGCTCGCTGTCGTTGTCGAACAGCGCGGCGTTGTTGATCGCTTCGAAGCGCAGCTTGTCGGCCGCGTCGGAAGCGTTCGAGATCAGTTCTCGCAGGAAGATTTCCTTGTTGGAGTACAGCGAATGGATCATCAGCTGCAGCAGCTGTTTGACTTCGGCCTGGAAGCCCAGGGTTTGCTTTTCAGCGACGGTCATGTTGTCCTCACTAATCGAATTTGACGAAATTGGCGGAATTTGCCGGCAAATTGGGGCGGTCTGCCGGATTTCAAGGGCGGGCAGGATAAAATTCCCGCTTCTTTTCCTGACCCTGATTTTGCGGAGCGTCCATGGCTATCGCCGACAAGTTGAAATCCCTGAACATCACGCTGCCGGTCGTTGCGACGCCGGCTGCGGCCTATGTGATGCATGTGCGCAGCGGCGACACGCTGTACCTGTCCGGCCATATCGCGAAGAAGGATGGCAAGCCCTGGGTCGGCCAGCTGGGGCGCGACATGACGACCGAGCAGGGCCGCGAGGCGGCGCGTGCCGTGGCGATCGATCTGATCGCGACGCTGAACGCGGCCTGCGACGGCAAGCTGGAAAACGTCAAGCGCATCGTCAAGCTGGTCAGCCTGGTGAACTCGACGGCCGACTTCACCGAGCATCACCTGGTGACCAATGGCTGTTCGGAACTGTTGGGTGAAGTATTCGGCGACGCCGGCAAGCATGCGCGCTCAGCTTTCGGCGTTGCGCAACTGCCGCTCGGCAGCTGCGTCGAAATAGAGATGATCGCCGAACTGTACTAAGTACCGGAAACCGATCGGGACAAGCCGCGGCCAACGCTGCTGCCATGTCGCCGGAGGCCACGGCTGCCGCGCACCGCGGTCGGCACGCTACGCGAAGCGCTTGGTGAATGCCGGCGCGAGAACGGGCGCGTCGCCTTCCCCGGCTGCCAGCGTGCTGGTGATGTGGCGTTCGGCGACGCGCGTCACCTTGCCGTATATGTCGCGGCTCAGCTGGTAGGCCGCCGGCGCCGGCCAGTCTTGTCCCAGCAGCGACAGCGGCAATTGCGGGTCATGCAGTTGCACACGACGGTATGCATGGACCAGCAGCGTACGTGCGCAGAAGGCATCGGCGGCATCGATCGCCGTCGGCGACAGGGCCTGCAGCGCGTCCAGCAGCGGCTGGTGCGCGCGCTGGAATTGACGGTAAGCGCGCCGCACTTCATCCAGTGGCCAGCAATCTGCCAGCGCCGACCCGAGATCTTTTGCCACCGGCAGTCCGGCATCCTGCGCACGCATCACCCTGACCTTGCCTTGCGCACCGTGCTGCACCAGTGCATCGGCCAGCGCTGCTTCATCGCGGCCCGGCCATGCCAGCACGCCCGGCGCAAGTTCGCCATAGCCTTCCCACGCCAGCGCCTTCTTCAATGCATTGCGCTCGCCGCGCGCAAGCGCGCCGGTATCGGCCAGCACCAGCGTCCATAGTCCATCCCAAGGCTGTTCGACCGGCGCGTATACGCGCTGGTGCGCGCGCAGAAAGCGTTGCTCTGCCTGCGCGCTGAGTCGGTATTGGCTGCGGCGGCCGCTGCGGCTGGCCTCCAGCCAGCCTTCTTCGACCAGCCGGAATACGGCGGTGCGCACCAGTCGCTCGCTGATGCCCAGCGGGGCCAGCAAAGCAATCAGGCTGCCCAGCCAGGCGGCACCGCCATAGGGCGTGATGGCGTCGCCGAATACCGTCATCACCAGCGATTTCGCGCGTGGCGGGTCTTGCTTCAGCGACTTGGCGATCCAGCGCTGCAGGGCTGTGGCGGGCGATGCGGGCATACGGCAAACCTTGAACGAGACGCTCGACGGGTGAGTGAACGCAGCTTGCCTTGCCGCCGGGATGGCGAAATGGCAATTCAGAAACAAATGATACGGATTTTCACCAAAAGTGAAATATGTCGTATCATAATCCGGAACCCGTCCTGCCGCTTGCGGCAGGGCGAGGGCTTCCGCAAGCGGCCGCCAGAGCTGTAGCACCGGACAGCCATCATTGCCCGTCAGACCCACAGGAGACCGGATCATGTATGCGCAAATGGTCGAAACCGGCGCCGCCAAGCTGCGCGCGCTCGAAGAACTGTCACCCGAAGAACGCGCGTTCCAGCAACGCATCGATGCCGGCGTGAAGATCGAGCCCAAGGACTGGATGAGCGACGGCTATCGCAAGACCCTGATCCGCCAGATTTCCCAGCACGCGCATTCCGAGATCGTCGGCCAGCTGCCCGAAGGCAACTGGGTGACGCGCGCACCTACGCTCAAACGCAAGTCCATCCTGCTGGCCAAGATCCAGGACGAGGCCGGCCACGGGCTCTACCTGTACAGCGCCGCCGAAACCCTCGGTGTGTCGCGCGACCAGATGACGGGCGACCTGTTGTCCGGCAAGGCCAAGTATTCGAGCATCTTCAATTACCCGACCCTGACCTGGGCCGACGTCGGCATGATCGGCTGGCTGGTAGACGGCGCAGCGATCATCAACCAGATCCCGCTGTGCCGCTGCTCGTACGGCCCGTACTCGCGCGCGATGATCCGCGTCTGCAAGGAAGAAGCCTTCCATGCGCGTCAGGGCTATGACTTGCTGATGTCGCTATGCAAGGGCACGCCCGAGCAGAAGGCGATGGCGCAGGAAGCCTTGAACCGCTGGTGGTGGCCGGCGCTGATGATGTTCGGCCCGCCCGACGATGCCTCGCTCAACAGCGCGCAATCGATGCAGTGGAAGATCAAGCTGTTCTCGAATGACGAGCTGCGCCAGCGCATGGTTGACCAGAGCGTGCCGCAGGCCGAGTACCTCGGCCTGACCATCCCCGACCCGGACCTGAAGTGGAACGAGGAACGCGGGCAATACGACTTCGGCGCCATCGATTGGTCCGAGTTCTACAACGTGTTGAAGGGCAATGGCCCGTGCAACCGCGACCGCATGGATACGCGCCGCAAGGCCTGGGACGATGGCGCCTGGTTCCGCGACGGCCTCAATGCGCACGCTGAAAAGCAGGTGCAACGCTCGGCGCGCAAGGCGGCCTGAGGCCGCAAGCCGGCACGCAGCCGTCGAGTCCGCGCGCACGGCGCACAGATCAACAGACACACCAGCAGGGAGCGCCCGCGGAAGGCGGCGCTGCCAGAGGCAAGGGAGACGAATGATGAGCAAGGAATGGCCGCTGTGGGAAGTGTTCATCCGTAGCCAGCATGGTCTGGCGCACAAGCACGTGGGCAGCCTGCATGCACCGGATGCGGAAATGGCGATCAACAATGCGCGCGACGTTTACACGCGCCGCAATGAAGGCGTATCGATCTGGGTCGTGCCGGCGGCATCCATCGTTGCCAGCAGCCCGAGCGACCGCGGTGAATTGTTCGAGCCGGCCAACAACAAGGTCTATCGCCATCCGACCTTCTTCCCGATCCCGCCCGAGGTCGGCAACCTGTGAGCGCGCACGCACAAGCTGACTGGCTGCTGCGCGCCGGCGACGACGTGCTGGTGCTGTCGCAGCGCCTGACCGAATGGTGCGGCAAGGGACCGGTGCTCGAGGAAGACATGGCGCTGGCCAATGTCGCGCTCGACCTGATGGGGCAGGCCCGGCTGTGGCTGTCGTATGTGGCCGAGCTCGAAGGCAAAGGCGGCGACGAGGACAGCGTGGCCTTCCTGCGCGACGTCAATGAATTCCATAACCTGCTGCTGGTCGAGCAACCGAACGGCGATTATGCCGACACGCTGATGCGCCAGTTCTTCTTCGATGGCTGGCATTACCACCGGCTGCTGTCGCTGCAGGCATCGTCGGATCCGCGCGTGGCCGAGATTGCGGCCAAGTCGATCAAGGAAGTCGCATATCACCTGCGCCGCAGCGGCGATCTGGTGGTGCGGCTGGGCGATGGCAGCGACGAAAGCCATCGCCGCATGCAGGCATCGGCCGAGCGCCTGTGGACCTACACCGGTGAAGCCTTCGTCGACGACGACATCGACCGCCGGGCCGCTGCCGACGGCGTCGCACCGCTGCCGTCCAGCCTGCGCGATGCGTGGCTGGCCGACGTGAAGCATGTGTTTGCCGCGGCCACGCTGGCGCTGCCGCCGCTCGATGCATGGATGCAGTCGGGCGGCAAGCAGGGGCGGCACACCGAGCATCTGGGCTACCTGCTGGCCGAGATGCAGTTCCTGCAGCGCGCCTATCCGGGCGCGCAGTGGTGAGCGGGCGATGCGTCGCACGGCGATCGATGCAGCGGCCACCTGCCTGTCGCGCATGACGGGCGACGAACGAGCGAGCGCATGATGAAGCCGGCCGACGAACAACTGTGGTCCTGGGTGGCCGAGGTCAGCGACCCGGAGATACCGGTGCTGTCGATCACGGACCTGGGCATCGTGCGCGCGATAGCCTGGCGTGACGACCAGTGCGAAGTGACGATCACGCCCACCTATTCCGGCTGCCCGGCGATGCAAGCCATCGAGGACAACATCAAAGACGCGCTGTCGCAACATGGCGTGCAAGCTGCGGTGCGCACCGTCCTGTCGCCGGCGTGGACCACGGACTGGATCACCGACAACGGCCGCAGCAAGTTGCAGGCGTATGGCATTGCGCCGCCGGCCGGCAAGGCGCCCGGCACTGCGCAGGCGATCAACGCCTCGGCGCTGTTTGCGCGCCATGACGAGCGCGTGGCGTGTCCGCAGTGCGGATCCGCAAATACGCGTCTGGTCAGCCAGTTCGGCTCGACGGCCTGCAAGGCGCTGTACCGCTGCGCCGACTGCCTCGAACCTTTCGATTACTTCAAGCCGCACTGAAGCGGCTGACCCCACTGCGAGCGATGAACCATTTCCATACCCTTACCGTGGCCAGCGTCACGCGCGATACGCGCGACGCCGTGCTGGTCAGCTTCGACGTGCCCGAGGAACTGGCGACAGCCTACCATTACCAGCCCGGCCAGCACCTGACACTGCGCACCACCATCGATGGACAGGACTTGCGCCGTTCCTACTCGATCTGTTCGTCGGTGCAAGATAGCCAGCTGCGCGTCGGCATCAAGAAGGTCGCCGGCGGCGCGTTCTCGACCTGGGCCAACGAACACCTGAAGCCGGGCATGCAACTCGACGTGATGCCGCCGATGGGTTCCTTCCATGTGCCACTGGCGCCGGAGCACAGCAAGCATTACCTCGGTTTTGCTGCCGGCAGCGGCATCACGCCGCTGTTCTCAATTATCAAGACCACGCTGGAGACCGAGCCTGACAGCCGCTTCACGCTGGTCTATGGCAATCGTGCCTCGTCGACCGTGATGCTGCGCGACGAACTGGCTGACCTGAAGGACCGCTTCCTCCAGCGATTGTCGGTCGTGCATGTGATGAGCCGCGAGAAGCAGGACCTGGACCTGTTCAACGGCCGCATCGACCGCGTCAAGTGCGAGGCGCTGTGCCGGCAGTGGGTGCCGGTCGCCGATGTCGACGTGGCGTTCATCTGCGGGCCGGAATTGATGATGCATGAAGTGTCGGCGGCATTGCAGGCGCTGGGCATGGGCAAGGAGCAAATCAAGGCCGAGCTGTTCTCGGCCGGCGCATCGCATCGCAGCGAGGCGCGCCGCCATGGCGCCGCCGGTGCGGCAGGCGCAGGCGAGTGCGAAGTCACGCTGGTGATCGATGGCAGCCATCAGTCATTCACGATGGCGCGCGACGGCGAATCGGTGCTCGACGCCGGCCTCGCCCAGGGGATCGACATTCGTTACGCGTGCAAGGGCGGCATTTGCGCGACTTGCCGCTGCAAGGTGATCGACGGCAAGGTCGACATGGATGCCAATTACGTGCTCGAGGATTACGAGATCGCCAGCGGCTTCGTGCTGAGCTGCCAGGCCTTCCCGGCCAGCGACAAGCTGGTGCTCGACTTCGACCAGGATGGCTGACATGGACCAGCGAGCCGGCCACAAGAATGCAGGCGCCATGCGCGCCGCCGAACAGGATCCGCAAATGGCACAACAGGAAGCCCAGCGACTGGCGCAAGCGTCGGCCGACCACATGTACGGCAACGATGCGGCGACGCAGGCGCTCGGCATCGCGCTGCTCGAAGTCAGGCCCGGCTATGCACGGATGACGATGACGGTGCGCGGCGACATGCTGAACGGGCATCGCACTTGCCATGGCGGCTACATCTTCACGCTGGCGGATTCGGCCTTCGCCTTCGCCTGCAACAGCTACAACCTGGTGACTGTGGCTGCCGGTTGTGCGATCGAGTTCCTGGCGCCGGCCTTCGAAGGCGAAGCGCTGGTCGCCGAGGCGGTCGAGCAGTCACGCGGCAGCAAGACCGGTGTCTACGACGTGACGGTCACCAATCCGGCCGGTCGCAAGGTCGCGCTCATGCGCGGCAAGTCCCATGTATGGAAGGGCAGCGTGCTGCCGGAATGACGCCGCTCTGGCTGGCCTGCGGCGCGTACCGCGCAGGTGGCGGCCAAGTGGCGGGCGTGCTACAAACGCGAATCGTGCAGTACCGCGGCAATGGCCGCACAAAGACGGCATAACGACGGCATAACGACGGCAAAGACCGTCGAAAAAAAGACAGCGGCATGCCGACACAAGGCAGCCGCAACAGGAGGAGACTGGGAATGACCGAGACCCGCAAGAGGTCGGGCGCACTCGACGCGATCGAGACGGCCAGCCGTGACGAACTGCAGGCATTACAACTGGAGCGCCTGCGCTGGTCGCTGCACCATGCGTATGACAATGTGCAGCACTACCGCGCTGCCTTCGATGCGAAGGGCGTGCATCCGGACGACCTGAAGTCGCTGGCCGATTTGTCCAAATTCCCGTTCACGTCCAAGGAAGACTTGCGGCAGAACTACCCGTTCGGCATGTTCGCCGTGCCGCGCGAGCAGGTGGCGCGGGTGCATGCGTCATCCGGCACCACCGGCAAGCCGACCGTGGTCGGCTACACGAAGCGTGACATCGATACCTGGGCCGGGCTGGTCGCTCGCTCCATCCATGCCGCCGGCGGCCGCGCGGGCGACATCGTGCATGTCGCCTATGGCTATGGCCTGTTCACCGGTGGCCTCGGCGCGCACTATGGCGCCGAGCGTCTGGGCTGCACCGTGATACCGATGTCGGGCGGGCAGACCGAGAAGCAGGTGCAGCTGATCCGCGACTTCGCGCCTGACATCATCATGGTCACGCCGTCGTACATGCTGAACATCATCGAAGAGTTCGAGCGCCAGGGGCTGGATCCGGCCGCCAGTTCACTGAAGATCGGCATCTTCGGCGCCGAGCCGTGGACCGATGCGATGCGCGCCGAGATCGAGGCGCGTGCAGGACTGGATGCGGTCGACATCTACGGCCTGTCCGAAGTCATGGGGCCCGGTGTCGCGAACGAGTGCATAGAAAGCAAGGATGGCCCGGTGATCTGGGAAGACCATTTCTATCCGGAGATCATCGACCCCGTCACCGGCGAAGTGCTGCCCGATGGCGAACTGGGCGAGCTGGTCTTCACGTCCTTGTCGAAGGAAGCAATGCCGGTGGTGCGCTACCGTACGCGCGACCTGACTTGCCTGCTGCCGCCGACCTCGCGCGCGATGCGCCGCATGGGCAAGATCACCGGCCGCTCGGATGACATGATGATCATTCGCGGGGTCAATGTGTTCCCGTCGCAGATCGAAGAATTGCTGTTGCAGCAGGGCGCGCTGGCGCCGCATTACCAGCTGGTGCTGACCCGCCAGATGCACCTCGACCAGCTGGAAGTGCTGGTCGAGTCGCGCGAGGAAGTGCGCCATGGCGATGGTGTGCGCGCCGGTGCGGCGCTGGAGCAGATGATCAAGTCCTATATCGGCATCAGCTGCAAGGTGAATGTCTTGCCGCCGCGCGGCGTCGAGCGTACCCAGGTGGGCAAGGCCCGACGCATCGTCGACAAGCGGGTGACCGCCTGAGCGGCCACCCGCTGCCGTAGCCTGCTTACCGCATGTCGATGTCGGCCGGAGCGCCACCGGCATCATCCTGGTCGTCTTGCATGCGGTCCAGCTCACTGAAGATGCCATGATGGCCGTGCCGGTGTGCCAACTGGCGTGCGTCTTGTCCGGCTGCGTTTCGCAAGTCGGGGTTCGCGCCGTTGGCGAGCAACAGCCGGGCGGCGTTTTGATGCCCGTGCACGCACAGTTGCATCAGCGCCGTCATGCCTCGCGCGTCGGTGGCATCCAGATCGGGGAAATATGGCAGCAGCGCGATCACGGTGTCGACATGCCCGGCAGCGCTCGCTGCCAGCAGGGCCGTGCGGCCGTTCGCATCCCTCGCTTCGAGTGCGGCGCCGGCGCCGGCCAGTATCAGCACCGCCGCCACCTTGCCGATGGCGGCGGCCGTCACCAGCGCAGGGGTGCCAGATTCATCGTTTTCGTTCAGGTTGGCGCCATGGTGCACGCGCAATGCGAGCGTCGGCGCATCGCCGTGCAGGACGGTTTCCTTCAGGCTGACGTCCGGCTGCGTATACGAACTCGCACGCGGCTCCAGCAAGATGCGGTTGGCCGGGATGCCGTGCATGCGCAGCTCATGGTATGTGGCGATCTGTTTGGGCGAGCGTTTCTGCTCGAACAGCAAGCGGTTTTCCTGACCCAGATTGACCAGCGTCGACGGCGCTGCCCTGCGCACGCCTTCCGGGGTTGGCTCGGTGGCGCGTTTGCTGGCAAGGTTGCGCAAGCTGCGCAGGCGGTCGGCACCCGGAGCGTTGACGACATTGGAATTGTGCTGAAGCGGTGCATTGTCGGCCATCGTTTGGTCATGGGGGTCCAAGCACATCGTGGGTTGGTCGCTTGCGGCGCGGGTAGTGGCATTCGTCAGGTACATGGTCGGTCCTTGGCATTCAGGGAAAGTGCATTGTTCGGTAAACATTAATTGCAACCGAAAAGCGGTACTCAGTTTCCTCAACGCCGGGACAGTTCCCGCCTGCATAGACTTCATCGGGGCGACTTTCAAGTCGGTGGCAAGGCAAGGCGGGCAGGGTGCGCTGCTCTTTGCGGACCGTCGTCCAATCGGCATCAGGCCGGCCAGATGCAGGGGAGCATGGATTCGAACCACGCCGGCCGGCTTGGACACCGGCTAGTCCCCGCTGGACTCTCCCCTGTGACGCGATTGTCGGTGTGCGGCGGTGGCAGGGCTTGCGCATTCGCAGCGACGCTGTCTGCAGGCTTGGCGATGCTCAATCCTTCATTGCACGCTTGCGCCGACAATCCGTGCTCATCCTGTTCCGGAGAGTCCTGGTGCACTTGCCTGACGCACCGCTGCCGCATGCGGTGGAAGCCTTCGTGCCGGCCGGCGATGCACGGCCCGATGCCCTGTCGCCGTCAGTGACTTGTGAAATTCATGAGCATGCGGTGTCGCCCTTTGTCAGGGCGGTGCTTGATCACCTGTACGGCAGCATGTATGCGTCGTGGCGTCACCTGCAATTGTGCGAGGCCGATTGTCCGCTGCCCCATGCGTGGATCGGCTGGCGCCATGGCGAGGTGGCCGGTGCGCTGCTGTTTCGCATTGAGGCGTCGCGCGTGCTGGTGCTGACCGAGATGATGCGCATCGACATCGGCCTGGTCGATGCATTTTGCCGCAGCGTGTATGACCGCTATCCGCAGGCCGACGTGATCGTGCTGAATGCGGTTGATGTCGTCGACTGGGAACGGCGCCGGGCGATGCGCTGGCCGGCGCAGTCCTATGCGTTTTCCGAAGACTATGTGATCACGTTGCCTGCCAGCGTCGATGCGTATCGTGCGGCACTCGGAAAGTCGACGCGCAAGACGATCAGGGGCTATGGCAATCGTGTGGCGCGCGAGCTTCCCGGCTTGCGCTGGGAATGCCGGGAAGCCGCGAGCCTGAGCCTGCTCGAGCAGCGTTCGCTGGTGCGCACGCTACAGCGTTACAAGCGCGCCGGCATGCAGGAACGCGGCAAGCGGGCCGCGATCGACCGGCGCGATACGGCGCGCCTGCTGATGCTGGCGCGCGATTGCGGCATGTACGGCATTGCCAACCTGAATGGCCACGTGGTTGCGGGCTCGCTGGCTTGTCGCTTTGGCGACCATTACGTGATGTTGCTGTCAGCGGCCGATCCTTCGCTTGCGCGTTTCCGATTGGGCTTCCTGGCGTGCTACTGGTCGGTCTGTGATTGCATTTCGCACCAGGCCAGCGCCTGTCACCTGCTGTGGGGACGCTACGACTACAAGGAGCAGCTGCTGGGACAGGTGAGGGTACTGCGTCGCTTGCAGTTATACCGCTCGCGGCTGGTGATGTTCTTTCGGCCCAAGGCGCTGGCCTCGATGATGTGGCAGGCCGGATTGCACCGGGGGCGCCTGTTGGCGAGGCGATACGCGCGCCACGCAAAAAAATTCTTCGCCACAGCGCTGTACGGGAATGCCTGAAGCGGTGGCGAAAAAAATGCCCCGGCAGTAGCCGGGGCACATGGAGCGAGGGCAATGCCGGCATCAGCCGCCGATGGCCCCGCTGGCTATCGAAGGCAGGTTGGAGCCGCCGCCGGTGATCGTAGTCGGAGACATGGTGGTTCCACCGCCGGTGACGGTCGTCACGGGTGTCGTCGTGGTCGTTGTCGTCGTCGCACCGCCCAGGTCCAGCGTACCGATGGTGCCAAGCGCCCCCCCTGCTGCTGATGTGCCAGTGGTTCCGCTGGCGCCGCCTGTGCCGCTGGTACCGGTAGTCCCAGTAGTGCCGGTGGTACCGGTAGTCCCCGTAGTCCCCGTTGTGCCAGTGGTACCCGTTGTCGTGCCAGTCGTGCCGGTCGTATCTGTCGTTCCCGTGCCGGTCCCGCTAGTCGTACCTGTGCCCGTACCCGTACCGGTCGTGGTGCCAGTGGTCGTTCCGGTGTCGGTCGTCGCCCCGGTCGTGCCAGTCGTGGTCCCGGTCGTTGTACCGGTGCCCATGTCAGTACCTGTAGTGCCTGTCGTGGTACCGGTGGAAGGCGTCGTTGTCGTGGTTGTTGTCGTTCCGGTGGCCGGGGTCCCCGTGGTCGTACCCGTGCCTGTCGTCGTGCCAGTGCCCGTTGTGGTACCGGTCGTTGTACCGGTCGTCGGCGTACCTGCAGTCGTACCCGTCGTGGTGCCGGTCGTCGTTCCGGTGGTGGTGCCCGTCGTTGCTCCGGAACCTGCCTGGGTCGTCGTACCCGAAGTCTTCGTGATCTGGCCACGGATTTCGCCGTTGGGGAATGCCAGCGAGAGGACTTCGTAATACAGGTTACCCGCATTCAGCGCGGAGATTTGCGTATTGTTGAGCGTCATGCGCGATACCCAGATGCCGGAACCCGAGCTGGTTTCCTGCATGTTGGCGACGACCGGGCCATTGGTGTCAGGTGCACCCTGGTGGATGGCTGCACCGGTACTGGTAAAGCCAGTCGTGACGACCACCGACGTGAGGGTCTTGTCGCGCGGACGATAAACCGACAGGCCGGTGCCGGTGCCACTGCTCGAGTTCGGGGGAACGACGAGCGAACCGGTCAGCAGGTTGGTGTAGAACACCGGCCGATTGGCCGCTGCCACTGCCTGGCCGATGCCGCGTCCTGACGACTGCGATCCGCTCGCGCTGGCGCCGGCACTGGTGGTCGATCCAGCCGGCGTGCTGGTCGTCATGACCGTGCCGCTGGTCGGGGTCGAGGTACCCGTCGAGGCTGCGGTGCCCCCATAGATGCTGGCATTGCCGTTGTTGGCGGTGCCTGACGTACCTGACGTGCCTGAGGTGCCCGAGGCGCCCGTCGAACTGCCGGTGGCCGTGCTGCCCGTGGTGCCCGAGGATCCTGCGGTGCCGGTCGTATTCGTCGTACCGGTTGTACCCGTTGTGCCCGTCGTGCCCGTTGCGCCGGTCACCGTGGTGGTGGTCGCGGATGAGCTGACCGGACTGCCGCTCTTCGGCAACCGTGACGTGATCTGGCCACGGATCTCGCCATCGGGGAAGGCGGCCGAGTGCACGTTGAAATAATAATTGCCGGCTCGCAGCTGGGTCAGCTGGTCGGTGGTCAGGGTTGCGGTGGTGGTCCAGATGCCGCTGCCGGGCGCAACCTCGATCAGCGGGAACACGATCGGCCCGGCAACGCCGCGCGCGCCGACATGGATGTGGGCCACCGTGCCCGTGATGTCGGCGGAAATGACGGTGGACTTCATCACCAGCGTGTTCGGGTCGACCACGACGATGCCGGTGCCGGTTGCGGTACTGCTGTTGGGCGGCACTTCTTCGGGGCCGGTCAGGGTCGCCGAATAGACGTTGCGCGGGACCGTGCTGTTGACGGAACTGACCTGGCTGACGCCGGCGGCCGTCGGGTTGATCGGATTGCTGTCGCTGCCGCATCCTGCCAGCACTGCCAGCGACAGCAGCGCTATCGCCCACGGCGTGAACGTTCGCAAAGAAAAGACTTTCATGTTCATCCTCTGGTCTGTGTGTGATGCTCCCTGATGTCGCTCGCTGCGTGAATCGCAATCTGTGGTTGCCATGTATGGCGTCGAGTCGAGAGATGGACGCTGAAAGCAGCGACCGTGCCCGGCCCGGGCGCCGGGCAGAGCGGGCGTGTCAGGTGTGCTTGCGGTTAAGGCTGCGCAAGGCCGCGAGCGCGGGGCGGGTAAGAACTACCTACGGCGATGAAGATTTTTCGGACACTGCTACCATGTCAACCTTGCAGGAGAACATTCCACCATGGCAGAAACAGAAATCCGCGAAGGCCAGTCGATCGAGTTGCTGAAGGCGTTGCACATCCTCACGCGTGACGGCAAGATGAACCAGGACAGCCGCCGCAAGCTCAAGCAGGTCTATCACTTGTTCCAGTTCATCGAGCCGCTGCTCCGGCAAGTCGATTCCGATCAATTGAGCCTGGTCGACCACGGCGCGGGCAAGTCTTACCTCGGCTTCATCCTGTACGACCTGTTTTTCAAGCAGCGCAACGATGCATCGACGATCCACGGCATCGAGACTCGCGCCGAACTGGTCGACGCGACCCGCGCATTGGCGCAACGTCTGGGTTTTGAGCGCATGCATTTCCATCACCTGTCGGTGGCCGAGTCCATCGTCTCCGATGCGCTGCCGGCGACCGTCGATGTGGTCACGGCGCTGCATGCGTGCGACACGGCGACGGATGACGCAATCAGCTTTGCGCTGAAGAAGCAGGCACGCTTTATCGTGCTGGTGCCGTGCTGCCAGGCCGAAGTGGCGGCCACCTTGCGCCGGCTGAAGGGCAAGTCCCTGGGGCGGGATGCGCTGACAGAAATCTGGCGCCACCCCATCCACACGCGCGAATTCGGCAGCCACCTGACCAATGTGCTGCGCTGCCTGCAGCTGGAGGCGCATGGCTACCAGCTGAACGTGACGGAACTGGTCGGCTGGGAACACTCGATGAAGAACGAACTGATCATCGCGACCCGGAAAGACCAGCCGCAGCCGAAGGCGGCGCGCCGCCTCGTCGAGGTCTTGCAGAGCGTGGGACTGGAGGAAATGGCAGGGCGCTTCTGGTTGCCCGCGCCGTCAGAGGCCTGACGCGAGCGCGCACTGAAGACGCGCCTGAAGCGATGGCGGGCAGGCCGGCGATGGTGATCGCCATGCTGCCGCGGGTATCAGCCGCGGCCTTCCGGCTGGCGGGCGGGGTGCAGCGCGGTCGCCGGCATCGAGTGGCTGGCGATGAAAATCTCGTGCAGGAACAGCGAAAAGCTGGCGATCAGCAGCAGCATCGACGCGACGAACAGCAGCGCGATCAGGGAGTCTAGTGCGAGGTTGAATGCATCGTCGACGAACAGTGTCACGACGACGGCACACACCAGGACCAGGCAAGTGGCCGCGAAGCCGATGGCCCGATGGATGACATCGGCACGCCGTCCCAGCACATCCAGTTCATGCAACAGCCCCGGACGCAGGCCGGCGCCGCCGGACAGGCGTTGCTGCAGCGTTTCGCGACGATCATGGACGCGGTCGAGGCGATTGTTCAGCACGCGCAACAGCATCAGGACGCCCAGCAGCAGGAAGGCAGGCGTAATGGAAAGGCTGATGATGTTGCTGATGTCGCCGAACAGGGGAAGCATGGCTGGTCATGGTTGAGGTCGTCAGGATGAGAATACACAAACCGGGGCCGGGCTGCATCCCCCAATCGATGTTCAATCGATATTGGCTTCGTAAATCTCTTCGAACCGGTGCTGCACTTGTGTAAAGGCTGATAACACCGCCGGGTCGAAATGGGTCGGCTTGGTGCGGCCGTCGCCTTTCGTGATCACCGACATCGCCTGCTGATGATCCATGGGCGGCTTGTAAGGACGTCGCGAGCGCAGGGCGTCGTACTGGTCGCAAATCATCACGATGCGGGCGGGCAGCGGCACGGCCTCGCCGGCCAATCCGTGCGGATAGCCGCTGCCATCCCAGCGCTCGTGATGCCTGAGCGCGATCATGGCGCCCATCGTCACGTACGGCGAGCTACCGTTTTGCAGGATCTTGGCGCCCAGCGTGCAATGGGTCTTCATCATTTCCCATTCCGCGGCATCGAAGGCACCGGGCTTGAGCAGGACGGCATCCGGGATGCCGATCTTGCCGACATCGTGCATCGCCGACGCATAGAAGATCTGGTCGCAAAACTGTTTGTCCATGCCCATGTGCTCGGACAGTTCCAGGCAAAAGAAGCTGATGCGCTGCACGTGCGAACCGGTGTCCTCATCCTTGTATTCGGCGGCCTTCACCATCGTGTAGATGGTGTCGCGGTAAGCCTCGGTCAGCTGCCGGGTGCGTTCGGTGACTTCGTCCGCCAAATGGCGATTGTGGTACGCCAACTGGTCCTGGTAAGACTTCATGCGCAGCAGGTTGCGCACGCGTGTGTACAGCTCGGCCTGATCGACCGGCTTGTTGATGAATTCCTCGACTCCGGCCGACAGCGCATGCATGCGCGACGCATGATCTGACAGTGCGGTCAGCATGATCAGCGGGATGTTGCGGGTGCGCGGATCCTGCTTCAGCGCCAACGCCACTTGCTGGCCGTTCATGCCGGGCATCATGTAATCGAGCAGGATCAGGTCTGGCAGGCGGTTCCTGATCTGGTTCAGCGCATCCTCGCCGGACTGCGCGACCATGAACTCGAATTGCTCGAAACCCAGTTGCGCCTGCAGTAGCCGGGAATTGCGCGGCTGGTCATCGACCAGCATCAGGATCGGCTTGCCGATCCTGCCAGACTCATTGGCGGCCGGGTCGTCGATGTCGATGCTGAGGTGGCTCATGTCGGGTACTCCTGATTCATCGGTTTGCGCGAGCAATCTGGCCGGGCGGCAGTGCCATGCTGGCCAGTTGCCAAGTCAGTTATCGGGCAGGTCATCGCGACGTTTTCCTTGCAGGCGATTCCTGTCAGTGGTGGATGGACCGCAGCAAATCATTGGGCAGGGCAATCGGCAGCTGACCGTTCGGATCGGGGTCGCGCAACGGCAGCCAGACCGTGAAGTGCGAACCCTTGCCTGGTTCGCTTTCGACCAGCAGCGCGCCTTCCTGCAGCTCGACCAGCCGGCGCACCATCACCAGTCCCAGGCCTGTGCCTTCATAGGCGCGGCTGCGCGACGAGTCGACTTGCGTGAAGGGCTGGAACAGGCGGTACAGGTCGCCTTGCGAAATGCCCACACCGGAGTCGCTGACCGAGATCTCGAGGAATTCAAGGAAGGAGGACGGTGGCAAATCGAACAAGCGCTGTGCATCGCCTCCTTGCTGCGCCTCCACCTGGCTGCGCGGCACCAGCCGCATGGCCAGCCTGACCTGACCACAGTCGGGCGTGAATTTCACTGCATTCGACAGCAGGTTGAAAATGATTTGCCGGGTCTTGCGCGGGTCTAGCCACAGTCCCTTGATTTCGGGCGAGATCGTCTGCACCAGACGGATGCCGCGTGCGGTTGCCTGTTCGCGCATGATGGCCATGCCGCTGGCCGCCAGGTCATGGCCATCGACGATGCCGGGATCGAGGCGCATATTGCCGGACTCGATGGTCGACAAGTCGAGGATGTCGTTGATCAGTTCCAGCAAATGGCGACCGCTGTTGAGGATGTCGTCTGCATACTCCCGGACGGTCGCGTCGACCTCGCCGGCCAACCCGTCCCGGATGACGCTTGAAAAACCGATGATGGCGTTCAGCGGCGTCCGCAATTCATGCGACATGGTGGCCATGAACTCGGTCTTCAGGCGCGATGCCTGCTCGATCTGCTGATTTTTTTCTTCCAGCAGGCGTTCTGATTCCTTGGCTGCGCTGATGTCGCGCGCTATGGTCGACAAAGTGACACTGCCGTCGGACTGGCGGTGTGCCATCAATACTTGCGATACTGGTACCTCATGGCCTTCCGCATTCAGCCATATCGTGTCGCCTGACCATATGCCGTGTTTGACGGCGTACGGTATGCCAACCTGCATCACGAGATCCAGAGACTTCTTGCTGTACACCTGCTCGCGGCGGAGGTCGCCAGCCGGCATGTTGCCAATGCCGAGCAAGTCGCGTATCGCCTGGTTCAGATAGGCAATATTTCCAGCGGGCGTACTCATCGCGATCAGGTCAGGCGTGCAGTCGATCACTTCGACCATGCGTCGCGCTTCTTCGGCCACCTGCTTCTTTTCATCGAAAGCCTTACGCATGCGCTTGTACAGGAAAGGCACGGCCATCAGTACCAGCACCAGCAGCGCAAAGAAACCGACGGCGCTCAAATGCGCGCGGCCACTTTCGAGTTGTTGCCTGTGCTTCAGCAAACGATGCTCTTCGTCGAACATGTCGGTGGCCAGCGCATCGATCTGCCGGTCGAGGCCGGTCCCGGCAGAAACGTCGACCGGCGTGCGAGGCTGTGGCCGCACCTCGGCCAGGTGTACATTGCGGTCCAGCCAGTCGATGCGCGCTGCAATGGTCGCACTCAATTGCCGTGCGCGGGTCGCTTGCGGTGCATTGTCAGCGACCAGCTCGGCGAGCTTGTCCTGCTCCTTCGACAGCGACAGCAGCGCACCGCGATAGCCCGACAGGTAAGTGCGGTCGCCCGTTATCAGGAAGCCGCGCTGCTCGGATTCGGCAAGATAGACGTATTGCTGCACGCGCCCGATGCTGGCAATGACTTCATGCGAATGGATCACGAAGCGCGTCGCATCAACGCCCTTGAGTGAAAAATGCCAGGTCAGGCCGGCCAGCATCAGCAGGGCCACGGCGCCAACGGTAAAGCTTGCGAACAGGCGCTTTTCGAAGGCGGACTCAGGTAGAAGGAATTTCATCAAAGCAAGGCCTGGTGATCAGCTAACGATCGGCTTGCGGATGCCGGAACATCAGGTGACGGGCCGTCAGCAAGACTCGAAGGATTCAATGGGGCAATGGCAGCTTATTCCGATCACCGATCTCACGTTTGTGATGAATCAATGAAGTAGTGACCACCGGTAACTTCGGCCCGCTTCAAGCCTGTTCGTCCCCAAGCTTTGCCAATCGCAAACCAAGTTGGCGGCAACGCTGCCTAAGATGTCGGGCGGCGCCCGATGGGTCAGGTTGCAGGGCGGGCGCTTACTCGCAAGAAAATATTGCTTTGCAGTACAGCAAGCGCATCACGGTCATCAAATTATTCATTTTGTTTTTTCTTGGAAATAGAATAAGTTGTCAGGCTTCCACGTCGCGCGGCAATCAAGCAAGCGGCGATGGGTTAGCAAAAAAATAAAAATCCAACGGAGATACCTCAGCATGGCTGCCCCCACCATGGCCGTTCCGGCCGTCCGCAGGTCCTGAGCAGGAGCCTTCATGTCGGACATCATTCTGGAAACCAGGGACCTGACACGCGAGTTCAAAGGCTTTGTCGCGGTCAACCAAGTGAACCTGCAGGTACAGCGCGGACATATCCACGCACTGATCGGCCCGAATGGTGCCGGCAAGACCACCTGCTTCAATCTGCTGACCAAGTTCCTCGCACCGAGTTCCGGGCAGATACTGTTCAACGGGATCGACATCACGATGGAAAAGCCGGCGCAAGTCGCGCGGCTGGGCATCATCCGGTCGTTCCAGATCTCGGCCGTGTTCCCGCACCTGTCGGTGCTGGAGAACGTGCGCATCGGCTTGCAGCGCAAGCTCGGCACCTCCTTCCATTTCTGGAAGAGCGAAGCGACGCTGGACGTGCTCAACGAGCGCGCGCGGGCCTTGCTCGATGAAGTCGGCCTGTCCGGTTTCGCCGACAGTGTCACCGTGGATCTTCCGTATGGCCGCAAGCGCGCGCTCGAGATCGCTACCACGCTGGCGATGGACCCGGAACTGATGCTGCTCGACGAACCGACGCAGGGCATGGGCCATGAAGACGTGCAGCGCGTGACCGACCTGATCAAGAAGGTATCGACCGGCCGCACCATCCTGATGGTCGAACACAACATGAGCGTGGTGTCCGGCATCTGCGACCGCATCTCGGTGCTGCAGCGGGGCGCGATCCTCGCCGAAGGCGATTACGCGACCGTGTCAAAGAATCCGCAAGTACTGGAAGCCTACATGGGCAGCAGCGCCGCACTCGAAGGGGCGCACTGATGACCAAGGCACTCGAGATCAGGGGCCTGCAGGCCTGGTACGGCGAATCGCACATCCTGCATGACGTGAACCTGTCGGTCGAGCAGGGCGAGGTCGTCACGCTGCTGGGCCGCAATGGTGCCGGCCGCACCACCACGCTGCGTGCGATCATGGGACTGACCGGGCGCCGTACTGGCTCGGTGAAGATCAACGGCGTCGAGGCGATCAATTTGCCGACGCACCGTATCGCGCACCTCGGCGTCGGCTACTGTCCGGAAGAGCGCGCGATCTTTTCATCGCTGTCGGCGGAAGAGAACCTGTTGCTGCCGCCGCTGCTGAAAGACGGCGGCATGTCGGTGGCCGAGATCTACCAGATGTTTCCCAACCTCGAAGAGCGCCGCCACAGCCAGGGCACGCGCCTGTCCGGCGGCGAACAGCAGATGCTGGCCGTCGCGCGCATCCTGCGCACCGGCGCCAAGCTGCTGCTGCTCGACGAGATATCCGAAGGACTGGCGCCCGTGATCGTGCAGGCGCTGGCGCGCATGATCCTCGCACTGAAGGCAAAGGGTTACACCATCGTGATGGTCGAGCAAAATTTCCGTTTCGCTGCACCGCTGGCGGATCGCTTCTATGTGATGGAGCACGGCCAGATCGTCGAGGCGTTCAATGCTGCCGAGCTGGACGCGAAGGCCGGCACGCTCAACGAACTGCTGGGGGTCTGAGATGGAACTCTTCGGCATTCCGCTCGCCGCATTGCTTGGCCAGCTGCTGCTGGGCCTGGTCAACGGCTCGTTCTACGCGATGCTGTCACTCGGGCTGGCCGTCATCTTCGGCCTGCTCAACGTGATCAATTTCGCGCACGGCGCGCTGTACATGATGGGTGCCTTCCTCGCATGGATGGGCTTGAACTATTTCGGCATCAATTACTGGCTGATGCTGGTGGCCGCGCCTCTGGTCGTCGCCGTGTTCGGCATCGTGATCGAAAAGACCATGCTGCGCTGGCTGTACCGGCTCGACCACCTGTACGGCCTGTTGCTGACCTTCGGCATCACGCTGATGCTGGAAGGCGTGTTCCGTTCCTTCTATGGCGTGTCGGGCCAGCCGTATTCGGTACCGGAGCAGCTCGCGGGCGCGACCGACCTTGGCTTCATGATCCTGCCGAACTACCGTGCATGGGTCGTCGTGGCCTCGCTGTCGGTCTGCCTCGGCACCTGGTTCGTGATCGAAAAGACGCGCCTTGGCGCCTACCTGCGCGCCGGCACCGAGAACCCGAAGATGGTCGAGGCCTTCGGCATCAACGTGCCGCTGATGGTCACGCTGACCTATGGCTTCGGCGTCGCGCTGGCCGGCTTTGCCGGCGTGCTGGCCGCGCCAGTGCTGCAGGTGTCGCCGCTGATGGGCTCGAACCTGATCGTCACCATCTTTGCCGTGGTCGTCATCGGCGGCATGGGCTCTATCCTCGGCTCCATCGTCACCGGCCTCGGGCTGGGCGTGATCGAGGGCCTGACCAAGGTGTTCTATCCGGAGCTGTCGGCCACCGTGGTGTTCATCATCATGGCCATCGTGCTGCTGATCCGCCCGGCCGGCCTGTTCGGCCGCGAAAAATAAAAGATACGGGAGCAAGGCGATGCTGAAGAAACTGGGCTATGCGGCAGTGCTGTTGTTTGCACTGGTCGCGCCTTTCCAGCTGTACCCGGTACTGCTGATGAAAATGATGTGCTTTGCGCTGTTTGCGTGCGCGTTCAACCTGCTGATCGGCTTCACCGGCCTGCTGTCGTTCGGCCATGCGGCCTTCTTCGGCGGCGCCTCCTATGTTGCCGGCCATGTGCTGAAGGTGTGGGGCGTGCCGTTCGAGATCGGCATCCTGATCGGCACCGCTTTCGCGGCCGCGCTCGGCTATGTGATCGGCGGGCTGGCGATCCGGCGCCAGGGCATCTACTTCACGATGATCACGCTGGCGCTGGCGCAGATGCTGTTCTTCGTGTTCCTGCAGGCACCGTTCACCGGTGGCGAAGACGGCCTGCAATCCGTCCCGCGCGGCAAGCTGCTGGGCTTGATCAACCTCGGCAACGACCTGACCATGTACTACGTGGTGCTGGCCATCGTCGTCGCCGCCTTCCTGCTGATCGTGCGCATCGTGCATTCGCCGTTCGGACAAGTGTTGAAGGCCGTGCGCGAGAACGAGCCGCGCGCCACGTCGCTCGGCTACGACGCCGACCGCTACAAGCTGATGGCCTTCGTGCTGTCGGCGGCGTTGGCCGGACTCGCCGGCGCGACCAAGGCCGTGGTGCTGGGCTTCGGCACGCTGACGGACGTGCACTGGTCGATGTCAGGGCTGGTGGTGCTGATGACGCTGGTCGGTGGCATGGGCACGCTGTTCGGTCCCGTGATCGGCGCCATCATCATCATCGCACTCGAGAACAAGCTCGGCGACTTCGGCAGCTGGCTGGCGACGGTCACTTCGGTCGAATGGTTCAACACCATCGGCGAATCGGTGACCATGGTTACCGGTCTGATCTTCGTGATCTGCGTGCTGTCATTCCGGCGCGGCATCATCGGCGAGCTGGTCGCCCGCATCCGCTAAACTTTGCAGCAGGCCCGGGCTGGTCCCGGGCCTGGTTGCTGATTTCATTCCGTCATTCAAACCTGTCGTTCAACCGTACCCGAGATCATGGCCAATCCGCAGTTCCATTGGGAAGACCCGCTGCTGCTCGACCAGCAGCTGACCGCCGACGAGCGCATGGTGCGCGACGCCGCGCATGCGTACTCGCAAGACAAACTGATGCCGCGCGTGCTGGAATCCTTCCGGCATGAAAAATTCGATGTCGGCCTGTTCCGCGAGATGGGCGGACTCGGCCTGTTCGGCCCGACCATTCCGACGCAGTACGGCGGCGCGGGCCTCAACTATGTCAGCTACGGGCTGATCGCGCGCGAGATCGAGCGCGTCGACTCCGGCTTCCGCTCGGTGATGAGCGTGCAGAGTTCGCTGGTGATGGTGCCGATTTTCGAATTCGGCAGCGAAGAACAAAAGCAGAAATACCTGCCCGGACTGGCCAGCGGCGAGCTGATCGGCTGCTTCGGCCTGACCGAACCCAACCATGGCTCCGACCCGGGCAGCATGGAGACGCGCGCGAAGAAAGTCGCCGGCGGCTATGAGCTGACCGGTGCGAAGATGTGGATCACCAACAGCCCGCTGGCCGATGTGTTCGTGATCTGGGCCAAAGACGATGAAGGCGACATCCGTGGCTTCATCCTCGAGAAAGGCATGAAGGGCCTGTCCGCGCCCAAGATACAGGGCAAGATGGGCATGCGCGTCTCCGTGACCGGCGAGGTCGTGATGGACCGCGTGTTCGTGCCGGATGAAAATCGCTTCCCCGACGTGAAGGGCTTGAAGGGGCCGTTCACCTGCCTGAACTCGGCGCGTTACGGCATTGCCTGGGGCGCGATGGGCGCGGCCGAATTTTGCTGGCACACCGCGCGCCAGTACACGCTGGACCGCAAGCAGTTCGGCCGCCCGCTGGCGGCGAACCAGCTGGTGCAGAAGAAGCTGGCCGACATGCAGACCGAGATTGCATTGGCGCTGCAAGGTTGCATCCGCCTTGGTCGCATGAAAGACGAGGGCACCGCCGCCATCGAGATCACGTCGATCATGAAGCGCAATTCGGCCGGCAAGGCGCTGGACATTGCACGCACCGCGCGCGACATGTTGGGCGGCAATGGCATCAGCGACGAATTCGGCGTGATTCGCCACGTGGTGAACCTCGAAGTGGTGAACACTTACGAAGGCACGGCCGACGTGCATGCGCTGATTCTTGGACGTGCGCAGACGGGCATACAGGCGTTCTTCTGATTACGTCCTGCATGCAGCGACAAAATAACCGGCCTCGGCCGGTTTTTTTATTTACCCGTCAACGCAAGGCCCAGCGGATCAGCAATGCGACTACGCCGAGCGCCGCCACCGACAGCGCCCAGATCAGCACGAACCAGCCGAGTTTGCGGGCGAGTTCCTTCATGTCAGTGATAGCCGCCGCCGGCGTTGACCTTGCCACGGAACACCCAGTACGAATAGAAGGTGTACGCGAGGATCATCGGCAGCAGCACCGATGCACCGACAAGCAGGAAGCGCAGGCTGTTTTCCGGCGCTGCTGCATCCCAGATCGTCACCGACGACGGCACGATGTGCGGATAGAAGCTGATGCACAGGCCGATGAAGGACAGCACGAACAGGCCCAGCGAGGCGACGAAGGGCATCAGCTCGCGCCGGTCGCGCAAGCCGACATACAGCGCGATCGCGCAACCCAGCACCAGTGACGGCACCGGCATCACGTACAGCCCCTGCGGCCATGCGAACCAGCGCGCCCGGAACTGCTCGTTCAGGAACGGCGTCCACAGGCTGACGATGCCAATCAGGGCCAGCGTCAGCGCGCCGGCGATCCACGCAAACTTCACCGAACGCTCCTGCACTTCGCCGTCAGTCTTCCAGTTCAGCCAGGTCGCGCCCAGCAGCGCATAGCCGATCACGAGCGCGACGCCGGTGGTCAGGCTGAACGGCGTCAGCCAGTCCCACCAGCCGCCCGCATACGCGCGCCCGGCCACCGGGATGCCCTGCACGAAGGCGCCCAGCGCAATGCCCTGGAAGAAGGAGGCCGCCGTCGAGCCCAGCATGAAGGCCCAGTCCCACAGATATTTGCGCTCGGTCTTCCAGCGGAATTCGAAGGCCACGCCGCGGAACACCAGCGCCAGCAGCATCGCGATGATCGGCGCATACAGTGCGGGCATGATGACCGCATACGCAAGCGGAAAGACGGCGAACAATCCGCCGCCGCCCAGCACCAGCCAGGTTTCGTTGCCGTCCCAGACCGGGGCGACGGAGTTCATCATCTGGTCGCGGTTCTGTTCACCTTTGACGAACAGGAACAGGATGCCGACGCCGAGGTCGAAGCCGTCGAGGATCACATAGGCCAGCACCGCAAACGCGATCAGCGCAGCCCAGATCAGTGGCAGGTCGAATGTCATGCCGATATTCATGCCGATATTCATTCTCAGTTCCTCCCTTCGGCCGCTGCAATCACCGGCGACGGCATGATGCCCGCCGCACGGATCGGTTCCTTCGCCGGCAGTCCCGATTCATGCTCGGACGGCGCGCGCGACATCAGGCGCAGGATGTAATAGGTGCCGATGCCGAACAGGGAAAAGTAGACGACGATGAAGGCCAGCAGCGATGCGCCGACGGCCGGCGTATCGATCGCCGATACCGATTGCGCGGTGCGCAGCAAGCCGTACACCGTGTAGGGCTGGCGGCCGACTTCGGTCGTGATCCAGCCGGCGATCACGGCGATGAAGCCGCTCGGTCCCATCAGCACGGCGGCGCGATGCAGCCAGGGGGCGTCGTTCAAGCGGCCGCGCGCGCGCTGCCACAGGCTCCACAGCCCGATGCCCAGCATCGCCATGCCGATGCCGACCATCACGCGGAAGCTCCAGAACAGCACCGAGACCGGCGGCCGTTCTTCGGGCGCCCATTCTTTCAGGCCTTTGACGACGCCGTCGGCATCGTGCTTCAGGATGATGCTGCCCAGCATGGGTATGGCAATCTTCGCGTCCACGCGCTCTTCGGCCGTGTTCGGCAGGCCGAACAAGATCAACGGCGCGCCCGCATGCGATTCGAAATGGCCTTCCATCGCGGCGATCTTGGCCGGCTGGTGTTCCAGCGTGTTCAGACCATGGAAATCGCCGGCGGCGATCTGCAGCGGCGCGGTGCAGACGATCATCCACATCGCCATCGAGAACATGGTGCGCGCTCCCGCATTGGCAGCGCCGCTCTTGCGCGCCTTCAGCAGGTGCAGGCCGCCGACGGCACCGACCACGAAGGCCGTCGTCAGGTAAGCGGCGAGCAGCATGTGCACCAGCCGGTACGGGAAGGACGGGTTGAAGATGACGGCCATCCAGTCGGTGACGATGAATTGCCCGGCTTCGTTGGTGGCGTAGCCGGCCGGGGTCTGCATCCAGCTGTTGACCGACAGGATCCAGAACGCCGACATGAAGGTGCCGAGCGCGACCATGGCCGTCGCGAAGAAATGCAGCTTGGGGCCGACGCGCTCGCGGCCGAACAGCATCACGCCGAGGAAGCCGGCTTCGAGGAAAAAGGCCGACAGCACTTCATAGCCCATCATCGGGCCCAGCACCGGGCCGACCTTGTCGGAGAACACGGCCCAGTTGGTGCCGAACTGGTAGCTCATCACGATGCCGGACACCACGCCCATGCCGAAGGCGACGGCAAAGATTTTTTTCCAGTAGTCGAACAGGTTCTGGAAGACGGCGCGGCCGGTCAGCAAGTGCAGGCCATTGAGTACGGCCAGGTAGCTCGCGAGGCCAATCGAAAACGCGGGGAAAATGATATGGAAGCTGACCGTGAATGCGAATTGCATGCGGGCCAGCCAAAGTGCATCGAATGCCATGGAGTCTGTCTTTCAGGATCGAACGGTTGCTGCAGCGTTCGCCTGAAAGACGGATTTCAGGCGGATACGGCGCTGTCGGTATGAGCCTGGAAGGCCTGGTGCGTACTGAGGTAGATCCGATGTTTCATGCGTTCCCCCAGTGGTGTGGGGCGCAGGCGATCAAGGACGGGTCCCTTGACTTCGGAAAATTGCAGGCTGATGTTGCGCGACGCGAGACTCTTTTCAAGCTCGGTCAGTATGCCCAGCGCGGTGCTATCCAGCTGGTTCACTGCCGACAGGATCAGCAGTATACAGTGTGTGCCCGGATGCGTCTGGACCAGTGACTCGATCTTCGACTCGAGCATCTGCGCATTCGCAAAGTACAGGCTTTCATCGATGCGCAGCGCGACCAGGCCCGGCAACGTCTCGACCTGATGGCGGTCAATGTTGCGGAAGTGCTCGGTGCCCGGCACGCGCCCGACCACCGCCATGTGTGGATGGCTGCTGCGCCAGACCAGCACGGCCAGCGACAGCACGACACCCAGCAGGATGCCTTCTTCGACGCCGAGGAATATCACGCCGAAGAACGTCAGCAGCAGCGAGGTCGCGTCGCCTTTGTCATAGCGCCAGGCGTCGACCAGGCTGTCGACATCGATCAGCGCCGTCACGGCGACGATGATGGTCGCGGCCAGTACGGCGTGCGGCAGGTAATGGAAGCCGCCGGTGAGGCCGGCGATCACGACGGCCATCAGCACGGCCGAGATCACGCCCGCAGCCGGGGTCTGCGCACCGGCCGAGAAATTCACCACCGAGCGCGCAAAGCCGCCCGTGACCGGATAGCCACCCGACAGCGCGCTGGCCAGGTTGGCAGCACCTATGCCCAGCAACTCACGGTTCGGGTCGATGCGCTGGCCACGCTTGAAAGCCAGCGATTGCGCCACCGACACGCTCTCGACAAAGCCGACCAGCGAAATCAGGGCCGCCGGCACCACCAGCGCCGACGCTGCATGCCAGTCCAGTGAAGGCAGAACGAGAGCCGGCAGTCCGGCCGGCACCTCGCCGACGATGGACACCGCTGCCGACTGGTCCAGTCCGTAATGCGCGACTACGGCAGTGGACACGATGACGGCTGCCATCGGCGCCAGTTTGGTCACCAGCTCGGCCGCCTTGGGCGGCACGCCCAGGTGTTTCAACAGCTTGCCCAGGTACAGGCGGGAGAACAGCAGGAAGACGACAGCAGCGACGCCAATCGACGTGGCCGCGACGTTCAGGTTCGGCCATTGCTGCGGCAAGGCCGACAGGGTCTTGAGAATGCTGCCGGAAGGCAGCGGCACGCCGATCAGGTATTTCAGCTGGCCGACCGTGATCAGGATGGCCGAGCCGGAGATGAAGCCGCTGATCACCGGGTGGCTGAGGAAGTGGGCAAGAAAGCCCATGCGCAACAGGCCGGCCGCGAACAGCATCACGCCCGACAGCAGCGCGAGCAGGATCGCCATCGCCAGATATTCGGGCGTGCCCTGCGCGGCCAGCGGCGTGAGCGCGCTGGCCGTCATCAGCGAGGCAACGGCCACCGGGCCGACCGCCAGCGCCATGCTGCTGCCGAACAATGCATACGCGAACAGCGGTAGCACGCTCGCGTACAGGCCGACCTCGGGCGGCAGCCCCGCGAGCATCGCGTAGGCGAGGCTTTGCGGGATCAGCATCACCGTGACCACCATGCCGGCAGTCAGGTCACCGGCCAGCCACGAACGCTGGTAGCCGGTGAACCACGAGGGGAGCAGTTTGCGCATGGTCGGCCTCCCCGTGTGTCAGCCCGGCACCGGACGCGCAAGCCACTCGCGGCCCTTGAGCATCACGTCCCAGTAGAGCACAGGCAGGATGTCTTTCTTCAGGATCCAGGCCGAACGGCGCGGCACGGTCGGATCGAGCGGGAAGGTGGGCAGCAGCTTGCCGCCGAAACCGAACTCGGCCAGAACGATCTTGCCTCTCTCGACGGTCAGCGGGCAGGAACCGTAGCCGTCATAGCGGGTCGGCAGCGGCTCGCCGCTGCGGGCAGCCAGCAGGTTCTCGGCCACGACGACGACTTGCTTGCGCGCGGCAGCGGCCGTCTTTGCGTTCGGCGACGAGCAGACATCGCCAAGGCTGAAGATTTCCGGATAGCGCACATGGCGCAGTGTGGTCTGGTCGACGTCGACCCAGCCTTCCGCATTGGCCAGCGAGCTCTCGCGCACGAAATCCGGCGCGCTCTGCGGCGGCACCACGTGCAGGAAATCAAATTTCTTCTCGACGCGGACGGCGTTGCCGGCGGGATCTTTCTCTTCAAACCACGCAGTTTTGCTGTCGCCGTCGACAGCCACCAGCTTGGAGTTGAAGTTTAGGTTCGCGCCATAGCGGTTGACGTAGTTCATCAGCGGCGGCACGAAAGTCGACACGCCGAACAGCACGGCGCCGGCGTTGTGGAAATCGACGTTGATATCCTTCAGCACGCCTTGCTGCTCCCACTCGAAGCAGGACAGGTACATCGCCTTTTGCGGAGCACCAGCGCACTTGATCGGCATTGGCGGCTGCGTGAAGATCGCACGGCCTTTCTTCAGGTCCTTGACCAGCGACCAGGTGTAAGGCGCGAGATCGAAGCGGTAATTCGACGTGACGCCGTTCTTACCCAGCGTGGCTTCGAGGCCGGGGATGGCGTTCCAGTTGATCTGCAGCCCCGGAGCGACCACCAGGTTCTGGTAGCTGATCGCATTGCCGGTGCTTAGCATCACTTTGCGCTGTTCCGGGTCAAAGCCGGTGGCAGCAGCGCGTATCCAGGTCACGCCCTTGGGCATCACCGATGCCATGTCGCGCTCGGTAGCTTGGGGGTCGAACGCGCCGGCGCCGACCAGGGTCCATGCAGGCTGGTAGTAATGCTTGTCGCGCGGTTCGACGATGGAAATTTGCAGGTTGGGCTGGCGCTTGAGCAGGCTGGCTGCCAGCGAGATGCCGGCCGCACCGCCGCCGATGATGAGGATGTCGTGGCTGTCACCCCAGTTGCACGCCGAGGCGGTGCCGGCAGCCGGCGCTGCGGGGATCGCGACCTGGCCACTCGCCATGCGGTACAGGTTTTGCGAGCGCGCGCCGCTGCGGCAGAAAGCGAGCACAGGCTTCGGGCTCTTCGCCAGCAATTCAGCGAACTTGCGGGCCTGCGGTTCGGTGATCTGGCCGCTGATGACAGGCAGGTGTGCATACACGAGTCCCGCCTGCGCAGCTGCCGCTTCGATCTGGGCACTGGTCGACTGCTCGGCGCCGCCTTCGGCATCCGGACGATTGTTGATCACGGTCTTGAAGCCCATCGCGGCAATTTGCGCGAGATCTTCCGGACTGATTTGCGGGGCGGTGCTGAACGCGTCGTTGTGACGTGTGGGTGTGACGGCCATCGTTGTCCTCCGGGTTGCCGCCGGCGAAAGGGACGTCGACGGAAGTTAGTCTTGTTTTTTGAATTAATGCGATGATATTATATATTTCAATAAACTATTGGTCAATATTGTTGCCTTAGGAGAATAGCCATGTCCGCAGCCGCCGTGAAGCCACAAGTCCAGGGATTCTTCGACCCCGCCACCTGGACCGTGACCTATGTCGTTTACGAAAAAGAGGGTAGCCCATGCGCGATCATCGACTCGGTACTCGACTATGACCCGAAGTCGGGCCGCACCGGCACCGCGTCGGCCGACAAGGTCATCGACTTCGTGCGGCAGAAGCAGCTGACGGTCGAGTGGATCCTCGAGACCCATGCGCATGCCGACCACATCACGGCCGCGCCTTACCTGAAGCTCAAGCTCGGCGGCCGCACGGCGATCGGCAACCACATCACCACCGTGCAAAAGGTCTTCAAGGGCATCTTCAATCTGGAGAACGGCTTCAGCACCGACGGCGCACAGTTTGACTACCTGCTGAAAGACGAAGAGACCTTCGCCATTGGCGCACTCACTGGTCGCACCATGTACGTACCCGGCCATACGCCCGCCTGCGTCGCTTACCAGATCGGCGATGCCGTGTTCGTTGGCGACACCATGTTCATGCCGGACGTGGGCAGCGCGCGCTGCGATTTCCCTGGCGGCGATGCCAAGACGTTGTTCAAGTCGATGAAGAAGATCCTGAGCCTGCCGGAAGATACGCGCCTGTTCATGTGCCACGACTATCCGCCGAACGATCGCGCGGTGAATTTCGAAACCACGGTGCGCGAGCAGCGGCAGAAGAACATTCACATGAATGACAGCGTCTCCGAGGCGCAGTTTGTCGACATGCGCACGCGGCGCGACGCAACGCTGGAGATGCCCGTGTTGATCCTGCCATCGGTGCAAGTCAACATCCGTGCCGGCGAAATGCCACCGAAAGATGAGAACGGCATCAGCTACCTGCGCATTCCTGTGAATGCCTTGTAATTGGCATAGCGGGCGGACGTGCTGACCCGATCAGCTTGCCCTCGCCCGCAATCCGTTTGCAGCACGCCTGCTTTGCGGCAGGCGAAAAAAAATCCCGCGCCGAGGCGCGGGATTTTTGTTTGAAGCGGTAACGCTTACAGGCCGGCGTTCTGCTGCGCAACCATCATGTACAGCATCGGGATCGACAGCATGGTGTTGAAGCGCGAGGTCAGCATGGCCATGCGGGCAGCCTTGGCTTTTTCGTCGGCTTCGACGGTGACGATGCCCAGTGCCTTCTTCTGGTTCGGCCAGATGATGAACCAGACGTTGAAGGCCATGACCAGGGCCAGCCACATGCCAATGCCGATTGCGTGGAACGGAACCTGCAGGCCGAGTGCGGCAGCCAGGTAGCCATTCATCGATGCCAGCAGCAGGCCGGTGATCACGGTCGACAGGGCAGCGTAGCGGAACCAGAACAGCGCGGTCGGTGCGATGACCTTGCCGATCGCCGGCTTTTGCTCGTCCGGGATCTTCGGCATCGACGGGATCTGCACGAAGTTGAAGTACCACAGCAGGCCGATCCACATCACGCCCGACAGCACGTGCAGCCAGCGCATGAAGAACGCGCCCCATGCATGGCCCATGGCCGGACCGGCGCCCGACACTTGAGCGACGATCAGCAATAGCAGGATCAGGATGACGAGGCCGGCGATAACGGTGCGGCCCAGGGATTGCAGAATAGCTGCCATAAATCCTCCAGTAGATTCAGAACAATGATTATTTATAGTTGATGGAGGAAGACTCGTGGCCTTGCTCCTTTGTAAATCCCGGCGAAGTATAGCGTAACCAGCCATTGCCGTTGTGCGCCCCGCCAGCAGTCGCGAAGCGGCGCTGGAGGGGCCAGGGCAGGCCTGCGGCAACGGCAAAATGCCATTGTGCTTGACTCGGCATGGACAGCTTGCCGGTATCCGGCGTTTAATCGCGATCCGGCGTGACTTGGTCGATGCCGATCTTCGCGCTGCCGGTTGCCAGCTTCAGGTTCAGGACTTGCGGCGCCTTCAATTGGGACGTGTCGCGCAGCACCTGCCCCTGCTCATCCTGCACGATGGCATAGCCGCGCTCCAGCGTGCGCTGCGGGGCCAGCAATTCCAGTTGCGCGCTGATGGTAGACAGCCGGTAATTTGCCTCAACCCGGCAAGCCTGGAAACCGGCGGCCAGCCTTTCGCTGCGGGCATCGAGTTGCGTGCGCATCAGGCGCGTGTCGGGCAATGCATGTTGCAGCCGGCGTGCCAGCTGCGCGAGCCGGAAGCGAACGTTGGCCAGCGGGGCGTCGGTCGCATGCTGCAAGCGCGCGCCGAGCGCATCGAGCTTCAGCCGGTGACGACTGATCGCTTCTTCCGGTCCCTGCACGCGGCGCGCAAGCCAGTCCAGCGTCTGTGTGCTTTCATTCAGCTGCCTGCGCATTGCCGCATCGAGGTCGTCGGCATGCTGGCCGAGCGCGGCCAGCCAGTCGGCGCGCGGCGTGGCCGCCAGTTCGGCGGCAGCCGTCGGCGTCGGCGCCCGCAAGTCAGCGACGAAATCAGCGATTGTGAAATCCGTCTCATGGCCGACACCCGAGATCACCGGCACCGGGCAGGCAGCGATGGCCCGTGCCACGCGCTCGTCATTGAAGCACCACAGGTCTTCGAGGCTGCCGCCGCCACGGCCGACGATCAGCAAGTCGCACTCGGCGCGTGCCGCTGCGGTGGCGATTGCCTGCGCAATCTGCGCGGCCGCCGCCTCGCCCTGCACCAGCGTCGGATACAGCACCAGCTGCACATGCGGCGCGCGCCGATGGAAGGCGGTGATCATGTCGCGCAGCGCGGCGGCCTGCGGGCTGGTGACGATGCCGACCGTGCGCGGGAAGGCGGGCAGGTCGCGCTTGCGGGCCGGGTCGAACAGACCCTCGGCGGCCAGCCTGGCCTTCAGCCTCAGGAAGGCTTCGTACAGGTTGCCGACCCCGGCGCGACGCATGGTCTCGACATTGAGCTGGAAGTCCCCGCGCGGCGCGTACAGGCTGACCGAGGCGCGCACCTCGATCTTGTCGCCTTCGCGTGGCGCGAAGTCCACGTACTGCGCGCGGCCGCGGAACATCACCGCGCGCACTTGGGCGCCCGCATCCTTGAGGGTGAAGTACCAGTGGCCGGACGCGGCACGGGTGAAGTTGGAGATCTCGCCCGAGATCCAGGCCAGCGGGAAGCTGCGTTCCAGAAGACGGGAGACCGCCTGATTCAGTTGGGAAACTGTCAGGATTTCCGGGCGGGCCGCTGCCGGCGCAGAAGCCGGGTCAGGCAGCGAATCAGGCAGGTCAAATTCCATGGCGGCGGGTCGCGCAGTGCTGGCTTTCCACATTATTGCCTGCAAGTGAAGAACTGGCAGGAAACGGGAGAGTTTCTGGCAAGCAAAAATCGGATTTGAGATAAGCCATTGATTATTAAAAGAAAACCTTGTTTGCCTGATTCTGAGGCAGCTAGGAAAAGTGCTTATGAATCAAGGACTTTGCGAAGAGCGCCGCAGCTTGCCCACAAAGTTATCCACATCAGATGTGAACAACGATAGATTTGACCTGACATCGACCATGGGCGGGGGTTTGGCATCGCTCATGCCGCAGGCATCGGTTCCCGTCATGCCCGTGGCCTCTAGGGAGCGGCTCACAGAAGCCGCTCACTGGCCAGTGCGATCAGGCGGGGCCGCAGATTCCTTGCCCGAGGGCAGTGAAGCAGATACAGTCTGCAACCGTTGATTCCATCCACACGGGGATTGCTACTTGTTCGCCATCATCCAGGCTGCCGGCTGGCCCATCTGGTTCCTGCTTGCCGCTTCCATCATTGCGCTGACGGTCATCGTCGAGCGCGCATTGTACCTGCGGCCTGCACGCATTTTGCCGACCAGCCTGTTGTCCGAAGCGATCACGGTCGCACGCGGCGGCCGCGCGGATGCCGAGGTACTGCGCCAGCTGGAGCAGAACTCGCCGCTGGGTCGCGTACTGGCTGCGGGGCTGCGCAATGTCGGCGCGCCGCGCGAGGTGATGCGGCAGGCAATCGAAGAAGCTGGCCGTGCCGTCGCTCACCAGCTCGGTCGCTACCTGACGACGCTGGGCACGATTGCGACGCTGGCGCCGCTGCAGGGTTTGTTCGGCACCGTGATCGGGATGATCGAATTGTTTGGCGCGCAGGATGCGGGCGGCGGCGATCCGATGCGCATTGCGCACGGCATTTCGGTCGCGCTCTACAACACCGCATTCGGACTGGCGGTCGCCATGCCGTCGCTGGTGTTCCATCGTCATTTCAATGCCAAGGTCGATGACTTCGTGGTCGACATGGAGCAGCAGGCGGTGCATTTCGTCGACGCCCTCAACGGTGTGCGCGACTGACATGGATTTTCGCAAGGGCCGCGAACGCGATCGACCGGAGATCAACCTGATCGCCTTCATCGACGTGCTGCTGGTGATCCTGATCTTCCTGATGGTCAGCACCACCTTCAGCAAGGTGAGCGCGCTGCGCGTGAGCCTGCCGACCGCTGATCCCAGCCAAAAGCAGCAACAGCCCGAACAGGTGCGCGTGGCCGTCGATGCCAATGGCCATTACGCCATTGATAACCGCCGCATCGATGCGCGCGACGCCGCATCACTGGCCGTGGCGCTGAAAGAAGCCGCGCGCGGCCGTGCCGATATGATGGTGGAGGTGCACGCCGATGCCATGGCCACTCACCAGTCGGTGGTCAACGTGATGGAAGCAGCGCGCATGGCAGGCCTGAGCCGGCTTAATTTCGCTACCCAGGGCATCAAGGGCAGCGCGGGTACGACAGGCGCTGGCGCCAAATGACGACCGCCGAAGTGACACCGGAAAACACAACCGCAGCAGGTACAGCGGCCGCACACCAGGGCAGCAGGCTCGAAGCCTTGTTCACGCATGAATGGCGCCGGCGTGGCTGGTTTGCCGTGATGCTGCTGCCCTTGTCGCTTGTCTATGGCGTGCTGACCGGCTTGCGGCGACTGCTGTATACGGTCGGCATCTTGCGGCAGGTGACGCTGCCGGTACCGGTGATCGTGGTCGGCAATATCTTCATCGGTGGCACGGGCAAGACGCCGTTCACGATCTGGCTGGTCGAGAGCCTGCGCGAACGCGGCTTTCATCCCGGCGTGATCTCGCGCGGTTACGGGCGTAAATCCGACCAGATCGCCGACGTCAAGGCCGGCAGTACCGCCGATGAAGTCGGCGACGAACCCTTGCTGATCGCCACGCGCAGCGGTGCGCCCGTGATGGTCGGTCGCGCTCGCGTGTGGGCAGCGCGCCGCTTGCTCGCCTTGCATCCGAAGGTCGATGTGATCATTGCCGATGACGGGCTCCAGCATTACGCGCTCGGGCGCCAGATTGAACTGCAACTGTCGGATGCGCGCGGCGTCGGCAATGGCTGGCTGCTGCCGGCCGGTCCGTTGCGCGAACCGGCGTCACGCCGCGCCGATTTCTATGTGCTCAATGGCGTCGAGGCGCACGGCGAGCATCGCTACACGATGCACTTGCAGGGCGCGCACGCGGAGAAGCTGGTCGACCGCGGGCAGCGCATGCCGCTGGCCGCATTGCACGATGGCCGGCGTGTCGCCGCCGTGGCAGGCATCGGCCATCCGCAGCGTTTCTTCGACATGCTGGCCGCACGCGGCGTGCCGCTGTCGGCCACACTGGCCTTGCCCGACCATCATGACTTCACCGGCAATCCGTTTGCCGGCATCGATGCCGATGTGATCCTGATCACCGAGAAGGATGCAGTAAAATGCGCGCGCAACGCGAGGCTGCGCGCCGATCCCCGCCTGTGGGTCGTGCCTGTACGTGCCAGCATCGCCGGGCCGCTGGCCGATAACATCGTGGAGAAATTGCGTGGATACCCGACTGCTTGACATCCTGGTCTGCCCCTTGTGCAAGGGTCCGCTGAAATACGACAAGGATGCGCAGGAACTGATCTGCCATCCCGATCGCCTCGCCTATCCGATTCGCGACGGCATACCGATCATGTGGGCCGAAGAGGCGCGTGACATGAATGCCGCACCGTCGTCCGGTTCGTCGACCTGAACGATCCGCTGCACACCCGATGTCTTTCACCGTCATCATTCCTGCCCGCATGGCGTCGACGCGCCTGCCGGACAAGCCGCTGGCTGATATTGCCGGCAAGCCGATGGTCGTGCGGGTGGCCGAGCGCGCCGCGCAGTCGTCGGCGTCGCGCGTGATCGTTGCGACCGACCATGACGACGTGATGGCAGCCTGTGCCCGGCATGGCATCGAGGCCCGCATGACACGTGCCGACCATCCTTCGGGCACCGACCGCATCGCCGAAGTCGCGGCCGCCGTCGGCCTGCCCGACGACGCCGTGATCGTCAACGTGCAGGGTGACGAGCCGCTGATTGATTCGGCGCTGATCGATGCCTGTGCCGCACGCGTCAGTGCCGAAGCGCCGGTGGCGACCGCTGCCCATCCGATTCCAGCAGTGGATGAGCTGTTCAATCCCAACGTGGTGAAGGTCGTGCTCGATGCGCGCGGCGATGCGATGTTGTTCTCGCGCGCGCCGCTGCCCTGGCATCGCGATGCCTTTGCGCGCGACCGCACGGCGATGCCGAAAGACTATGTCGCATTGCGGCATGTCGGCATTTACGCATATCGCCAGTCTTTCCTGCAGTTGTATCCGTTCTTGCCACCGTCGCCGATCGAGAGCATCGAAGCGCTCGAACAATTGCGCGTGCTGTGGAATGGCCATCGAATCGCCGTGCATGTCGTCGACGAAGCGCCAGCCGCCGGCGTCGACACGCCGGAAGATCTCGAACGGGTGCGTCGACTGTTTGCCGCTTGAGGCCTGTCAACGCGTGCCGGTGCACGCGAGCGCCGGCCAATTCCGGGTAGGCCTGTCATTCTGTGGTAAGTTTCGGGCAAGGTAGTTGGGAGACAATACCGCCGCGCTGCCCGGATTTCCGGTCGTGTACATCATCGCCCGGCGTATGTCCTACCCGGCAGTCAGAGATAAAAATTAGTTTAAGGATTTACGATGCGGCTCATCCTGTTGGGAGCGCCCGGTGCCGGCAAGGGTACCCAGGCGTCCTATATCAAAGAACGATTCAACATCCCGCAAATCTCGACCGGCG